>Ga0129316_1000014_pt1 | contig 165339 bp, 177 predicted proteins | sample Cm1ome_2_FD_94429 | JGI IMG/M metagenome (GOLD analysis project Ga0129316, IMG submission 94429) | Eastern black-and-white colobus group fecal microbial communities from Wisconsin, USA - Cm1022B metagenome | ecosystem: Host-associated > Mammals > Digestive system > Large intestine > Fecal...
GGGCGGCGCCGCTGGCATCGCCTGCCGCCGGTGTCCTGCCCGTCCGCCGGGACGGGCAGGACGATTCTCACTCAAAAGACGCTGAAATTTCTCCGCCTGCACCGCCCATGTTTCGAAGCCCGCAAAAGGGCGGCCGCAGGCCGCCCTTTGCCCTCGTTCCCCTTCCCTGTCCGCCCTCGTTCGCCCGGTGTGCGGCGCGCCCGAGCGGAGGGCGGCACCGCTGGCATCGCCTGCCGCCGGTGTCCTGCCCGTCCGCCGGGACGGGCAGGACGATTCTCACTCAAAAGACGCTGAAATTTCTCCGCCTGCACCGCCCATGCCCCGCAGCCCGTAAAAGGGCGGCCGCTCCTGTCGTGGCGGCTTCCTGTCATCCAAAGATTTTTGTCGGCGGCCCGCTTTGCCCGATTCCCGAGGCGAAAGCTTTTTACCCCGGAAGGAGTTCCTCAGTTGGTGTCAGGAGGGAGAAGCCTCTCTCGAAAAGCGGCAGAGCATGTTCCACGCCAGGCTCCAGGAAGTCGAGAGGCAGATGGAGGATCTGCAAAAAATGATAAACACGTTGAAGTTCAAGTGCTGGTATTACGATACCGCCGTCGCCGCAGGCAGCGAGGCTGCTGTCAAAGAGCTTCCGCCTGACCGAATGCCGGAGGATATCCGGGAGTACAGGATATAATCGGTAAAGAATCCTGCGCTTTCCCCGTTTACTTTGACTGCGGCAGCCGAGGCGTCTTGCGGAAACGAGCGAAGCATGACGATCGGACGCGGCTTTTCATATACCGGCATTGGGGTATGCGGATTCGGACCGTCCCGTTTCGCTTTTTGCCGCAATTTGCGGCTTTTCAAGGTCCGGATTTTGAGGAAAAATCAGGGGAAAGCCGCATCGGACCGATGATTACAGCAAAAGCGCCATGGATGGTTCAATCCAGCGGGTTCGGATTTCAATGGCGATTTTATTCTTTGCCGCAAACGCAGGCCGCAAGGTTCTATCTATCACAAAGCACCGAATGCCGCTGAAAAAGCCTTTTATGATAAGAAAAAGAGATGCGGTTTGGCCGAACATACAGGCTCGAATCGCGCATGATTTTATTTTCGTCGGGCGATTCTCACGCGTTTGCAGCAACACTGTCCGGTTGACGCCCGCCCAATACATCGAAAAAGCCCATGAACAGAGCTTTTGTATAGAAAAAACGGCTGTAATTCGAACACTTTCGTTCAAATTGCAGCCGGGCTTCCATTCATTTTTAGAGTTCGGAGAGAAAGAATGTGTGCAACAAAACCGCCAAGGCTGTCTTGCATGTTCGACCGCCCCGCCGCAGCGGAAGCCGCGGAGCGGCTTGCATAAAAGAGATGCCACGCGCCGTAGATGCGCCCGCAAGAATTTGGCGGCGACAGCGAGCTGTGGTGAGGGCGCTTGCACCCAAAGGGCGCACGCAGCAGCAGGCGGCGCGAACGTGACCTTTTGCGGAGAAGGAAGAGCAGCGGCGTGAGTGCACTCCGATTTTTCCAAAGAAAAATCGGAGCAAGCTTGATATCGCTTGCTCCGACGTGGCGGAAGCGGTGGGATTCGAACCCACGGTCCCTTTTACAGGATTACTCGATTTCGAGAACTATGTCTCCCGAACCAACCCATCTACTTTGAGGTGTTTTAGTACCATTAGGTGGAATACGAAAACCTAATGGTAATCAGCATATCATGGATTTTCGTGGAACACAAGACGAATAAATTCGAACCCCATGCGGAAAGCCAAAAACAGCCCATTTTTGCCCGTTTTTTACCTGTTTTTTGACCATAGGAAAGAAAAAGGAAAGAAAAATCCATCAGGTTCCACCACCTACCATTGACGGAAATGGAGGGCTTGTTATGGATAAAAACTATGAACTTTTGTTGGAAAAATACCCCGAAACGCTTTCTTTAGAGCAGCTGTATCAAATTTGCCATATTTCCAAAAGAAAAGCAAAATGGTTGCTTGATAATAAGGTCATCCCCTGTAGGGATACTGGCAAGCAGACCCGGCGATATAAAATCAGCAAGAAGGACGTCATTGCCTATTTGGAAAAATGTGATGCCGCCGATCTGACTGATTTGGCCCCGCCTGGGATCTTCTCCTCGCATTGGAGACCTAAACGCCGAGTAGAAAATCGCGCATGGATTGATGAATTCTTGGATTATCTTCAAAATGAAGAACTGCGTACCGAGCTGCGGGCGTATTATGAGCATAAATTTCAGAGCTACCCGGACGGTTTGACAACAGAAGATATTATGGAGATGACCGATCATTCGAAAAACGCGGTAAACCTTTGGATTAAAAAAGGCAAGTTAAAAGCGTACTATATCAATTCAATGAACCGAATCCCTAAAACTTATTTTTTGGATTTTCTCTGTTCGACCTACTACATAAAATCGGTTTTTCCGACTCGAAAACAAAAAAACGATATGTTAAGCTTTCTGGATTTAAGAAAGTCCAAACATTCAAGAAAATAAACCTTTCAAGAAGAGAATGCCTCGGGGCGTTCTCTTCTTTTCTACAGGAGGAATTATGGAGTATATTTTAGAAATCAAACAGGTAGTGGATTATCCACGCATCCGTATTCATAGATCGTTTATTCGGCAGCTCATGGCGGATCGACGCCTTGGCCGGCGCAGCGGCTGTCATCTCTTCAATTTTTTGATTTTGTCATCCTATGCCAACTTCCGCACTACACGCAAGCATGTGGACGGCGTGCGTCAATATATTAAAGCCGGTGAGTGGATTTGCAGCATCGTAGAACTGTCCGAATGGTTTCAGGTACGCAGCCGACAAAAGGCATTAGATATACTCACTCATCTATCCAAGCTGGGTCTTCTCACCTATACATTGCTTTGCCAAGGCAAGATGGTTCACTATAAAATCGCCAACTGGTCAAAATACAATACCGCGCTGAACTATGAGTGCCGCTGCCCCAAGGACAGCGGTTTTTATTTTTTCCCGATTGCTGAAGAGAAAAAACTGCTTGCCAGCGGTCGTTGCTCAGAGGCAGATGCGCTCATGGACATGTGGATTAACGGTATTTACAAAGATGAGCGTGTTCGCGGATCGGATTTAGGCCCAGTAGTTTATTTTCGCACCGGTACTGGTGATCCCCTGACCAGCTATGCGGATATGGCGACCAGGTGGAATGTTTCCAAGGCCACCGCCGGGCGCATGGTGCGCAAGCTTGATGCTTGCGGATATCTGACCGGCCTAAACTTTCCGGGTCGTCATGGCTCAGTCTACTATCTCAACGGGTATCTGTCCACCATGTTTGAGATCTGCGATCTGCCGGTTGACAAGGAAGAAGTTGCGCTTTGCTTCAAAATCCGGGTGGACTTGCCGGTTCAAGACTCCGCTGGATGCGTACCAGAACAGAAAAATTGCGTATCAAATTCGCTTCTTCACCGCGCCCTGCCTCAGATCCTGCGAACCCTCTCTCTACAAGGGTTTGTGTGCTGTGAATGCCCTCAAAAAATGGTCAGCGAGGTTCTTTTATCCGCTTGTCCGCCGGAGGGTATTATCCTGTACCTTACTTGCTGTAGGGAAAGTAAATGGAAGGGGCAATTTGAAATCCGTGTTGCAGAGCCGGTAAAAATGCCATCGGTCTTCCACCCTCGGAAGGAGGATTCGCGCAATGAATGATAAAATTACAAAAGCATCCGCTGCCCTCAAGCAAGAGAACGCGGATGTAGAGGAAAAAGCCGCCATGAGCCGGGATGTCAAACGTGCTTTGGAATCCAATGTCGCCAAAAAGCGGCTGCCGCTGGTGGAGCAGGATGATGAACTGACCCGGACATGGTGTTACCACAATACAAAAAAACTTCTCCAGAAATACCGCAATGTGCTCATGTGTATGGCTCTCGCTATGGATGATCTGGAAGAGGACTGCATGGGTACCCTGGGTGTGCGATTTTCGGCATTGAATGATTTTGCCGCACAGATGGATGTGGACCTCAGCGGCACCAAGCTGGAGAGCCGAATTCGTTCTATGGAGCGAAACCGGCTGATGATCCAGTATATCAACAATGCCATCCAGGGAATGCGGCGGATCGACAAGAATGGTGAGGAGTATTACTGGATTCTGTATTACAAATATCTCAGTACGGAGGAGAGATGCGCCAACGATGCGGCCGTGGTAGAATGCCTGCACAATAAGGGGCTCCCTGTCTCCACCAGCACTTTTTATCGACGGCTGAATACGGCGATTGAAACACTGAGCGGCATTCTGTGGGGCTATACGGCCCGCGACACCTTGGAACTGATCGATTTTTTCGACTGCTGACAGTAATTTGACAGCGGTTTGGCAGTGCCATGGGATAAATTTGAAAGTAGGTTGAAATTGAACCTGAGAGTCTTCTGTGATAGACTGAGTACAGTCAAAAATATGCTCACAACATCGGTATTGGGCCGCCTCGCATCTGTTTGGATGGAGGCGGTTTTTGATTTTGCAGTTGCTGGGCTACCTTGACGCTGGCGCCGTCCGGTTTGGGCGGCGCTATCTTTTTATCCGGAGGATGCATCTATGCCAAATTTAGAAAAATGGAGGCCGCGTCTTAAAATCCCTTCCTGCGCCACAGTCAACCGCTGGCTGTACCAGGTTTATGCGGGCTCACAAGTCGCCCTGCTGACCACCATCCCCGCCTACGCCGCCGGAGATACCGTCTGGAGCAAAGCGTCGGAAATTATGAAGGATGTCTATGGCCAGATCGTGACAATCTCGACCATTGCCGCGGTCATGACCGCTTGTATCGCCTTGCTTCTGATGAATTTCTCGCGCAACGGGCGCACCGTGGATGAAAGCCGGGCCTGGCTTAAACGAATCGCCATCACCTGGGCGATCATCAACGGTTTGGGATTTGTGATGGCTTATGTTCAGCCATTCTTCGAAGGTGGCCGTTATACAGCTTAGGTGGTGATGACCTATCGGAATTTTAGACGGCATTGTCAACTGGATCGCCGAACAGATCATGAACCTTCTGGATCTCATCAGCGGTTCCGTGCTAAACGCTTTGGGCTGTGATATGCAGACCTTCGTGCGATATTTCCCCGTTGCGCAAACCATGTACGATATTTTTGTTGCCATTGGGCTCGGATTATTGTTGCTCAACTGCATCTGGCAACTGGTTAAAAATTTTGGCTTGGGGATCGGTATTGAGGCGGAGGATCCGTTTCGCCTCACCTGTAAGACCGTTCTGTTTATGCTTCTCATCTGGTACGCCAATGACATCGTGGACTTGGCCCTGCAGATCGGCGGGACCCCCTATCAGTGGATTGTAGATGCAGAGATCCCACCCCTGGAATTTGCCAGCTTTATGTCGGTCATTACGGTGGCTGTCGGCAATATGGTAAGCGGCTCGGTTCTGCTTATCAGTTTGGTCCTGCTCATCGTCATTGCCTGGAACTACATCAAACTGCTGCTGGAAGCGGCAGAACGATATATCTTACTGGGCGTCCTGGTGTTCACCGCCCCGATGGCATTTGCACTCGGCGCCGCGCAGAGCACCAGCAATATCTTCAAGAGCTGGTGCCGGATGCTGGGCGGACAGATTTTTCTGCTCACTATGAACGCCTGGTGCCTCAAGCTGTTTACCAACATGGTCGGTCACATCATCTCCAACCCCTTGGATATTGGAGAAGGCGGCGGCCTTTTCATCTGGTTTTTGGTCGCCATCGGCTTTTTGAAAGTATCGCAGAAGATCGACTCGTTCATGGGTGCCCTGGGAATCAGCGTGGGTCACACCGGCGGCAGTATGCTGGGGGACCTCTTCGTTGCGGCCAAGGGACTTGGCGGCATCAAGAAGCTGGGGATGCTCGGCGGTTTCGGCGGCAAGGGCGGCGCACAGCCGGCTTACTCATCTTCCGGCAGCGCGCCCAGTACAGGATTTTTCAGCGGCGGATTGTCCGGTATGGTGAGCCGAAAAGCGGCATCCAATACCGCAAGCAATCTCACTGCAGATACCGGTTCGGAAAAGGGCGGATTTTACACCGGTCTTGGCAGCAAGCTCTATAACGCTTCGGTCGGCGAAACAGGTGGTTTTGCGAGCAAAGTTGTCGGAGGCATTGCTACTGGCAGCGTGCCGCAGGATGGAATGATCACCGGCGAAAAGGCTATGGGCGCCTTTGAGGCCTACATGGGGCCGGATGGAGCCGGTATCCCTACAGCTGCTGCAGCGGCCGCAATAACGGAAGAACAGCAGTCGGACACCAATCCGGCGGCACCCATCCCGGATGCGGGGATTCCGATGTCCTCGGATCCATCTGTTTCCGGAGAATCTCTGGGGGCAGAAGCCGCTTCCGGTTTTGCAGCGGATGGCAGCGATGCGGTCTATGACACCATTCCCAGCGGACCGGATGCCGAGGTATCCTATATCCCCGCTTCAGATGGTGAAGGCAGTTCTGCGGCGGTGGGCGGCTCTGAAGGTATTCCTGCAAGTGCAAATACCGGGAGCACGACACGCTCCTCTGTGGGGGCATCCTCTTCCGGAAGCACTGTGGTGGAAGACGCCGCCGAGCACCGGGGTGGTTCTCAAGCCTTTGCCGGTGGTTACGGTTCGATTCCGGTAGCAGAACATGCGACCTATCGGGACATCGCCATGGGCGGCGGCCGCATCACCGGTGTAGAAATGAGCCCCCAGCACCCGCAGGGCATCGAGTTCTGTATGTATCACGCAGGGCAATTCCAACGGCCGGAAGGCAAGTATGCCACTGTTACCAGCCGTGATGGCGAGAAATGGTATAAGCAGTATGCGCAGCCTGCTGTGGAGCGTACTCCCATCTCGGAGGAAAACGGCAAGGTCAAATATCACGAAAAGATTGTTCAAAAATTGCCGAAGGCACCGCCCCGGCATGGCAGGTAACAGATATGAGCGATAAAAACAGTCAAAAAACAGCATTGGAAGACGTACTCAGCGGCGCCCGGAAAGTGGAGGGCGCCGCCCGGCTGGGGAAAGCGATTGCCAATATTGCCAAAGGCGCGGCCAGCGGCGGTCTTCATGGGGCGGCAGCCGGGGCGGTCAAATCCTTCGGCAAGCAGTTTATCATTATTGCGGTGGTGCTGCTTTTGCTGCCGGTTCTCTTCATCCTATTGCTGCCGACTTTGATCTTTGGAGGGCTCAACGCACCGGATCAAAACGGCTTACCCATCATGAACAACAACCCGCAGATTGTGGAGTATATCAGCGAGACCAACAGCACCGTCGCCGGCATCCTGATGGACGGATATACCGAGACGAAGGAGGATGTGGAAGCGCAGGCGTCTAGAATCGAGTATGTGGAGATTGTCGATACCGTCGGGGGAAATATCGTCTTTGATGCCAACAAAATCATCTGTTGGTATTCGGCGTCTCAAAATGAGACGGCTGAGAACATCTCCATTCCTCACCTCGCCTCTATGGTGGAGGCTCACAAGCGAAAGCTGTATTACTACACCATCGACTATGAGGATCGCACCATCACCTGGGAGGACGACGACGGAAATACCCATGAGGAAACGGTGACCTATACCATTTTTACCATCTTATATGCTGGTGAGGAGTATTTTCCTAATGAGCTGTTTGCCCTGTCGGCAGAGCAGCTCTCTCTGTCCACCGATTATTCGTCCAACCTGACCATCTTCCTCTATGACAGCTTTGAGGCGACTGCCAACGGCACCCACGACGAGATCAAGGATCTGCTGGGTGATGACGACACGCCTCTGGCAGACGGTGAATTTGGCAGCCCCTTCCCGGGGACGGACTGGGCGGCTCACATTACCTCCCCCTTCGGCAGCCGGCCCTATCCGGGCGTCGGCAGCGGCACCACCAACCACACGGGGCTCGATATCGGAATGGCGGAGGGCACGACCATCCATGCGGTCAACAGCGGGACCGTCTTATTCGTCCGCAACAGCGGCGCCTCCGGATACGGGCTTCATCTGGCCATCAATCACGGTGGCGGATATGTGACGCTCTACGCCCACTGCAGTAAAATCCTGGTGTCAGAGGGCCAGCAGGTGTCTGCCGGCGACCCCATTGCGGAAGTGGGCCAGACCGGATGGTCCACCGGGCCTCATCTGCACATCGAAGTCATTGTTGATGGCTCCCCTAAGAACCCCATCGAATATCTTTCTAAATAATTCATGCAGAAAAATGCAATAATGGTTATTTCATATGCGTTGATTAGTGTAATTTATCGCATGAAATTCATTGATAATTACATGAATGTGTGGTACACTATGGTCAGAGCCATAAAGGAGGTCTGACCATGTATCGCAAAATCATGCGCTTTTTAGAAGAATGGAGAGTCGGTGAACACCGCAAGCCCCTTATCTTGCAAGGGGCAAGACAGGTGGGAAAGACCTACTCTATTCTGGAGTTTGGCCGCAACCACTATGAAAATGTCGCGTACTTCAACTTTGAAACCAATCCCAAGCTGAACGAAACCTTTGCAGAGAACATCAGTCCTGAATACCTGATCCCCATTTTATCCCATATCGCAGGACAAACGATTGTCAAGGAAAAGACGCTGATCGTATTTGATGAGGTTCAGCTCTGCGAGAGGGCGCTGACAAGCCTGAAATATTTCTGCGAGGATGCGCCGGAATATCATATCATTGTGGCCGGCAGCTTACTCGGTGTGGCGGTCAACCGCGCCAAATTCTCTTTTCCGGTCGGCAAGGTGGATATGAAGACCCTGTATCCCATGGATATGGAGGAATTTATGATGGCCTGCGGCGAAGAAGCGCTTGTAGAGCGGATCAAAGCATGTTTTGCCGACAATACACCGCTTCCCTCTGCCCTGCATGACGCGGCGATGCAGCTCTACCGGCAGTATCTCATCGTTGGCGGAATGCCCGAATGCGTCATGCAGTTCGTAGAGACCAAGGACTATATCTTGGTGCGGCACACGCAGGATACCATTCTGGCGAGCTATCTCAACGATATGAGCAAATACAACAACCTGAACGAAATCAAGAAGACCAGGCTTGCCTACGACAACATCACCGTACAACTTTCGAAAAAAAACACCCGGTTCCAGTATAAGCTGATCAAAAAGGGCGGCCGGGCCTCCGAATTTGAGAATGCCATTGAGTGGCTCTGCCTGTCCGGCATTGTGTCCCAGGTTTACAGAGTGGAGCAGATCAAAAAGCCCCTGGAGAACTACCGGGACATTGATGCCTTTAAAATCTATGTGTCGGATTTGGGGCTGCTCTGTGCCAAAAAGGATTTGGCGGCCAATGATATCCTCTATATGGTCGATGAGATCAACGATTTCAAAGGCGGTATGGCGGAAAACTACGTCCAGGTCCAGCTTGCCATCAACGGCTATCAGACCTATTACTGGGAATCGGAACGCGGGGCGGAGATCGATTTTGTCATCCAGCGTGAAGGGCAGCTCATTCCGATTGAAGTCAAATCCGCTGACAACACCCGAGCGAAGAGCCTGAAGGTCTATATGCAGACCTATCAGCCCGCCTATGCGATCAAGCTTTCAGCAAAAAACTTCGGCTTTGAGGATGATAAGAAAATCGTGCCTCTCTATGCCGCATTCTGTATCTAAATCCAACACAGCGACTGGTAACGCTCACCTGTAAAAGGTGGGCGTTATTTTATTTTACTTGAAAGGGGAATGCCATGAGCAACCATTCCGAAGAACGGGATGTCTATATCATCCCGCAAAATTTTATCGAAGACGGCAAGATCGCAGGCGGGGCGCTCAGACTGCGGAATGCTTTTGAGGCCGGCATCCTGGCAATTGCCACCGGCTACCCCATCTTGAAGCTGCCCCTGCAGTTGTATCCCCGTGTCATCATATTGTGTTTGGTCACCCTCCCGCTGACTCTGCTGGGCCTCATTGGAATCGGCGACGACAGCCTCAGTGAATTTGTTCTGCATTTCTTTTCCTGGATTCGCAAGCGACGGATTCTGTCGGACGATCCGGAACAGACCCGGCAGATCAACAGCCTGTTGGGGCAGTTTGCGGAGAGCGTCGGTTCTCTGTTCAAAAAGATCCGCGCAAAACTCCCCTTTAAGGAGGTGGAGGCGGATGAGCAGGCCTATGAGATCATCTATTACGACAGTGAGGACGAGATCCCGGAGGAAGCCCTCAGCGGCGGGGAGTTCAAAAATGCAGAAAGATCCACCCGGCCCCGTCCATCTGCTCCATCCCGGTACAAGCCGGAGGAGGCGCAGTCGATTCAGGACTTTCTTCCCATCGAGCGTATTGAGAACGGCATTGTGCAGACCAAAGATGGCCGGTATATCAAAATCCTTGAGGTCGAACCCATCAATTTCCTGCTGCGCGGCGCTCGGGAACAGCGCGGCATCATCTATTCCTTCGCCTCGCTGCTTAAAATCAGTCCTATCAAGCTGCAGTTCAAATGTATTTCCCGCAAGGCGGATACCAGTAAGCATCTGCAGAATATCCAGGAATGTATGCGCAAAGAGAAGGATCCCCGCTGCCGCAGCTTGCAGCAGGACTATTTCAACCTGGTTCGCCGGATCGGATCCAAAGAGGCTGTCACCCGGCGCTTTTTTATGATCTTTGAGTATGAGCACCCCCTGGGAAACAAAAAAGTCAAATACCAGGAAGTGCAGGCCATGCTGGAGACCACCGCCCGCAACGCCAAGAGTTTTCTCCAGCAGTCGGGTAACGACATTGTGGAACATGAAAATGAGGATGAATTCCTCTCAGACATCTTTTATGGCCTCTTTAACCGCCGCACCTCCGTCGATGTCCCCATCGGCGACCGAGCCGCCAAGGTGATCGGATCCTACATTATGGGGGACGACCCGCAGAAATTGGATGACCTCCCCATCTCCGAGCTGATCGCGCCGCCCTCGATTGATTTTTCTCATATCCGCTATATCGAGATGGACGGCCTTTATTACAGCTATTTGACCATCCCCTCCGACGCTTTCAAGGTGCAGGTTATGGCGGGATGGCTCTCCATCATTGTCAACGCCGGCGAGGGGATCGATGCGGATCTGTATCTGTTTGAGCAGCCCAAACAAAAGGTCCAGCAGAAAATCGGTCAGCGCATCCGGATCAACCGGTCTAAAATCAAGGACACCTCGGACACCAATACCGATTTTGACGATCTCAGCAATGCCATCCAATCCGGTTATTTCCTGAAGCGCGGCATTGCCAACAACGAAGACTTTTATTACATGGGCCTTCTCATCACGGTCACTGCGGAAACGGTCAAGGACCTGGAGTGGCGTGTGGGAGAGATGCGCAAGCTGCTCATCTCCCAGGACATGGACGCCCGGGTCTGCAGTTTCCAGCAGGAACAGGCGTTTTTGATGTCCCTGCCGCTGGCGGCGGTGGATAAACAGCTCTGGCCCAAGATGCGCCGCAATGTGCTCACCACCGGCGCTGCCAGCTGTTACCCCTTCACCAGTTACGAGCTCTCAGATGACAACGGCATTCTGCTCGGCGTCAACAAGTACAACAACTCCATGGTCATCGCCGACCTGTTCAATGCCAAAATTTATAAGTCGCCCAACATGGCCATCTGCGGCTGCACCGGATCGGGCAAGACCTTCACCATGCAGTTGCTCGCCCTGCGGCTTCGGCAGAGGGGCATTCAGGTGTTTATTCTGGCTCCCATCAAAGGTCATGAATTTCGTCGGGCCTGCGCCAACATCGGCGGGGAGTTTATTCAAATCTCGCCCTCTTCGCCCCACTGCATCAATGTCATGGAGATCCGCAAGACGGATACCTCCGCCAGCGATCTGCTGGATGGCCCGCAGACGGAGCGTTCCGAGCTGGCAAGCAAAATTCAGACCCTGCATAGCTTTTTCTCGCTCCTCGTGCCGGATATGAGCTATGAGGAACGGCAGCTGTTGGATGAGGCCATCGTGCGCACTTACAAACAGAAGGGGATCACCCATGACAACGCCTCTCTGATTGATCCGAATCATCCGGAACGATACAAAGAGATGCCGATTCTCGGCGACCTGTACGCAATTCTCAAACAGACGCCGGAAACCCGGCGTCTTGCCAACATCATCAACCGGCTGGTCAACGGTTCCGCCTCTACGTTTAACCAGGCAACCAATGTCAATTTGGAGAACCTTTACACCGTGTTGGACATTTCCGAATTGACAGGAGACCTGGTGACCGCCGGGATGTTTCTCGCCCTCGACTATGTGTGGAGCAAGGTCAAGGAAGACCGCACCAAGGAAAAGATGATCTTCATCCCAGAATTGTGGAAGCTTATCGGCTCCGGCTCCAACAAAGAGGTGGCCACCATCGTTTTGGAGATTTTTAAGGTCATCCGTGGATACGGCGGCGGATGCGTCGCTGACACCCAGGATATTTCAGACTTTCTCAGTCTGGACGATGGAAAATACGGTCGGGGCATCCTGAATGCCTGCAAGACCAAGATCATCCTCAATATGGAGGACGATGAGGCGCGCAAGGTTCAGGACATTCTGCATCTCACCGAGACGGAAATTATGAACATCACCCACTATTCCCGGGGCAGCGGCCTCATCAGCACAAACAACAACAATGTGTCGGTGGAATTCAAATGTTCCCCGTTGGAATTGGAACTCATCACCTCAGACCGGGAAGAACTGCGCAGCATTTTGGAACGGCGCAGGGCCCAAAACGCATCCACAGGAGAAGCTGCGGTGGATTTACAGTAAAAACGTACAGTTGACGCTTTTTTACTGTATAAACCTGGCTGCTCTTATTTTTTTACGCTTTTTTACCGTACAAATTTTCTTTCGGAAGGAGTGATTTTGACATGATCGGGCTGCAAAAGAACCGCAAGGAGATGCTGGAACTGAAAAAGCTGCTCGTTGACTACCGCACCCTGCTCACCGAGCAGGTCTATGCTTACTTCGATTACAAGCAGCCGGGCGTCCTCAAAAATATGCTGGCCACCCTGCAGCGGGAGTCGCAGCTGGTCTTTTCCAAAGGCGGAGAACGATTGGCAAGAAACATTGTTGAACTGGAGGATGGATATGACCCGAAGATCATTGCCGCCTTTTGGGTGCTTCTCTACTGCAAAGACGGCGTCACCTATCACAGCCGGTGCGATTTCCCCTCTCAAATCTGTTTCTTTGTGGACGGCACCGACTGTGAGATTGTCTATGTGGGACAGGGGGATGAGGCCATGATCAACACGGCGCTTTCCCACCCCCAGGATGACACCACCCACTATATCGTCATCGTAGAGGACCCGGAGCAAATTCTACAAATCGAGATTCCCCGCATCCTTTGGTTTTGCACTGTGGGCGGGGACGGACATCTGGAACGCTATGTTCAGGAGGATCATCATGGATAGAACTTCTTTGACCCGCCGACTGATCCATTATCAGTCCAGCATTGAAAAGCTCAGCGGATATCTGCTCAAAGCGAAACATCAGCTCATCAACGGAGACATTGCCGCTTATCAGAAAACCACACAGGCAGCCGCATGGGAGGCGGAGAAATTGACCCGCAGCCTGCGTGACCTCACCTTCCAGACGGCCTGTTCCAGCAAGAAAGACGCTATGCTTCGTGCGGCGGATGCCCTGCAGATTGCCATCGTCCAAGAAGAAAGATGGGTAAAGATCACCCTCCCGGCGCTGCTTCCCCATCGCAAAGAGGGGCAGTCCAGCGCTTTTTTGGTGGATCCGCTGCGATATGCCCTCACCGATTTTGTCAAAGCAGATGAAATCCATCCGTTGGAGCGCGGTGCCGTCTGTGTGCGATATCTGTACCGGGAGGATTATCCGGAGCGCTGGTATCGGGATCACGACAATATCGAGTGCAAACAGGTTCTCGATGCCGTACTGGATAAGCTGTTGGTGGACGATACCGGGTCCAGATGTCTCAATCTTTACCAGACGGCTAAGTCTCCCCAGGAGGCAACTGAAATTTTTGTTATGCCGGTAGAAAACCTCACCGAATGGGTGAAAGTTTACGTGGGGCAAGGCGCGGACGACCTCCAAAAACAGGCCTCCGAATTTTAATCCCCAATTTGGGCTGAAAACGGAGGTGCGTGATTTTTCGTCCATTGCCCTGTTTTCAGCACTTTCAACGTGGATATGCGTTGAAAATTTGGGTGAGTACGCAAGCGTCCACGTAAATTTCTAAAAAAGGAGGTGACGCCTCTGGAAGAGAAACCGGAGTCCCGGGGCGAACAGGTTTTGGGGCTGATCGCTCTTTGCGGAGAGCTCCCCAGTAGCGCCCTGCGGCTGTTCAGTGGCAACGATGAATGGACGCAGAAGGCGGTCCGCACCCTCATCCAGCGCGGGCTGGTCAAAAGTTATCAAAAGGATGGCGTGCGTGCCCTGCGGATGACAAAAAGAGGATGGCGATTGTTGGAGGGGGCGTACCCGGCCCGATATGCCTACTGGCACGAACGGGCACAGCGGTACTGCGGCCAGCGAAGCGATCTCAAATCCCGGCTTCGCACCCATCGAATCGCAGAAGCACTGGTATTACTTTCGCAAGCGGGAATCACACTTCACCGGGACCAAAAGCCCGAACTGGCTGGCGGCAGGTTTCAGGGAACCGACGCTCCGGCAACCCCGGTCTGCTATTCATCCGTCGAGATCAAGGATATGGGCGACGCCGCCACCCGGATCAAGGCCACCCGGGCGGTGGGGCTGCTGTTGTGCGGAGAGGAAAACTTTCTCGTTTACAACAGCGCGTCGGCTCTTATGAAATGGAGCAGCAAGGCGGAACAAAAGCTGATCGGTGCAGTGGACGGGTCTTTGGAACTGGCCGGCTGGCGTCAACAGGAGCTGTCCGCCCTCATGCTGGGAACCGATATGTCCATGGCGCTTCCGCTTCTGCAGAGCAACGGCAAATTCCGCCGACAGTGCTTTTCGGTGGATGAGACCTTCCCATCCATGCTTTATGCACCGTTGGATGCTGCCGGGTGCCGACTGGTACAGCTGTACTGCAGTACCTTTGCCCGTCACCGCCTGCGGAAAATCCTGCTCGCCGGGCGTGACCCGCCCCGTTTCCCGCGTTACCCCTGCGATTATGAGGAAGACAGCCGCAGCGTCCTGCTTGCCTGCGAGTTTGATCTACAGAAAATCGTCCATTTTAAGAATGGATTGGAGCTCTTTGACGAAAGGGGTGTTGCCATCTGTTTTGAATTCCAGCGCGAACCGTTGGAAGCATTTCTTGGGGATCTGGCTGATATCCGGCCGGTCCCATCTTCTTTATTGGAGGAAACCCTTCATGGACACTAAAAAAAACTAAGTTTGCTGGTCCTCGTCCCGGTGCTGCTCACCGCCATTCTATATGTCAGTGGGATTGTGACCCAGCTCAGGATCAATTATAGCACCTGGCAAGTTCAGAGCGGCGGGCTTGGATCCGGGACCTCTCCCAAAATGCCGGACCCCGGACTTGCCGCCTGTCTTCAGGCCGCTTTCCACTGGCCCGAAGGGCTTGTGAGCATCGCAGGATGCCTGGTTGTTCTGGCAGTTGTCTTTATCTTTATCTTTCGGGTGGGCCGGGACGGCGGCGGGCTCTACGATCACGAACGCAAGCTCACCTACGCCGACTCCGGCAGCTATGGCACCGCCCACTTTATGTCGGTACGCGAAATGAAGGGCGTGTTGGAGAAAAAACGCGCCGAGGATACCGACGGCCCCATACTGGGAATGCTCGGCAAGGATGTCGTCAGCCTGCCGGTCGAAAGCCGTCTCAATAGGCACATGGCCATCTACGGCTCATCCGGAAGTATGAAGTCCCGGGCCATGATTCGAAATTTGTTGCTTCAGGCAGTACGTCGTGGGGAGAGCGCGATCATAACAGATCCAAAATCCGAAATTTATGCTGACATGGCGGAATACCTGAAGGCCCAGGGGTATGTGGTGCGGGTGTTCAATCTGATCAATCCGGAAAACAGTGATAGCTGGAATTGTCTGCTGGAAGTGGGAGATGATGAACAGATGGCGCAGACCCTCTGCGATACCATCATCAAAAACACTTCCGGAGGAAAAGGTGATTATTTCTGGGATACCTCTGAACTCAATCTTTTGAAGGCCATCGTCTTGTATGTGAGTCTCTCCTATAAGCCGGAGCGGCGAAACATCGGCGAGGTTTACCACCTGATCTGCAACAAATCGGAAGCTCAGCTTACAAAAATGATCGAAACACTGCCCCAGGGCCACCCGGCCCGCACGCCGTACCATATCTTTCAGCAGGCGTCCGAGACGGTGCGCTCCAGTATCATCATCGGCCTGGGCGCCCGCCTGCAGCTATTTCAAAGCAAGCTGATCCGGGAGATCACCTCCCATGATGAGATCGATCTGGAACTGCCGGCCAAGCAGAAATGTGCCTATTTTTGTATCATCAATGACCAGTCTTCGGCGTTCGACTTCCTATCTTCTCTGTTCTTTAGTTTTCTCTTCATCCGCCTGGTACGCTATGCTGACAACCACGGACCTGGCGGCCGCTGCGATGTGCCGGTCAACTTTCTTTTAGACGAACACCCAAACTGCGGCATGATTTTGGATTTTAATCGAAAAATCAGTGTTTGTCGCAGCAGGGCCATCATAGTTGTAATCGCGTGTCAAAGCATCGGTCAGCTCGCCAATCGCTATCCCAATGAGGTCTGGCAGGAGATCATCGGCAACTGCGATACCCAAATCTCGATGGGGTGCACCGACGCTATGACTGCCAAATTTCTCAGCGAGCGCACCGGCGAGGTGACCATCGGGGTGGAGAGCACCTCCAAACAGCTCTCCACCTGGCAGGTTTCCACCTATACCCCTCAGTACCGGCAAACCAGTTCGGTCGGCCGCCGCCAGCTGTTGACGATGGACGAGGTCCTGCGAATGCCAATTGATGAAGAACTGGTCATTATTCGGGGCCAGAATGTCCTCAAACTCAAAAAATTCGATTATACGCTGCATCCGGAGGCGGGCAAGCTTGTCAAATGCCGGGCCTCCGATCATATACCAAAGTGGCGCGCCGCACAGATGCAGGCGGCAGTACCCGACGAAGAGACCCCGCCCAGCGCTTCTCCGGATTCTGCGGAAAAAGCGAAGCCGGCAGTCTCTACCCATTCGGCCCGAGCCTATCGCAGGATAGAGTGACGGCTATCTTAGACTCAAAGGAGTTTTTTACTATGCCTAAGAAAAAAACAGTACCCCCTGAGCCACTGGAGCCTACAAATGAAATGACAGATCTGCTGCCAGATGAGAGTTTTTTGCCTGAGCAGCCTGAAGCGGAACCGTTGATGCTGGAGGATTCCTCCGGGCCGACGGAACCGATGGTTTCCTCTGAAGAACTGGAAATGGATCAGTCTCCGCTGAGCGAACAGGAATTGGATTCGATCCTTTCTTCCGGTGTGGATTCCAGTTCACCTCCAGAGGCCGCCCCTGCGCCGGAAGAAGAACAACCGGTTTCTGATACGGTGGAGGACTCTCATGAGGACAATGATTCGGCACCGATGGCAGACGACCTTCCCGCAGGCCCCTTCGGCGCCATAATGCTTCCCAGCACCGATGAGGCTGATATGCCTATTCCTCAGCCGGAAGAACCCGTGGAAGAGAGCCAGCCAGAGTCCACCGCCGAATCTGTCCCGCCGGTTCGTGAACGTAGTGAGCGCGCATTTGCCATCGATCAGGATCTGCAGGTGCTCACTGAAGCGGAAAAGGAAGGCTATATCTGGCTGGAGCTTCGCAACTCCCTGCGCAGCAAGCGGCTGCTCACCGGCAGGATCACCGGCGTGGAGCGCCTGCCCGGCGGATCTGTCGTCGCAGTGGTGGAGTACAAGGGCAAGCGCGTGATCATCCCTGTCTCCGAGCTGTATCTGGATATCGAGCAGTACGGCGGCCCAGGTGAGTACAGCGTAACAGAACGGCAGATCCAAATTGCCAACAGTATGATGTACGCTGAGATCGACTTTGTTGTATCCGGTCTCGACCGGCGGCAGAATACCATCGTTGGCAGCCGCAAGGAGGCCCTTCGCCGCAAGCAGCGGCTCTACTATTTCCCCTATCGCGGCCGGGATCGCCGGATTGTTCCGGAAATGGTGGTCGAAGCCCGGGTGGCTGCGGTAGGCGACAGTTACGTCCGCGTCGAGGTGTTCGGCGTTGAATGTACGGTTCTGGCCCGGGAGGTAGCGTGGGAGTGGGTAGATGACTGTCATGACTATTATCAGGTCGGCGAGCGCGTGCTGGTGAGGATCAAGGAAATTGATCTGAGTGACCCCAATACGGTGCATCTGGTGACCTCCATTCGTGAAACCACCAAAAATCCGGCTTTGGAAAATGCACAGAAATGTGTCGTAAATGGCAAATATGTCGGTCGGGTTACCGGTGTAGATGAGCGCGCCATCTATGTCCGGCTGAATATCGGCGTCAACGCCATTGCCATTGCAGTCGCCGAACGCCGTACCCCCTGTCGGCGGGATGACGTCAGCTTTGTGGTCACCCGGGTCGACGAGGATACTGGCATTGTGATCGGGGTCATCACCAGGATTATCAAACAGTACCTCTGATGAGGTGATGCGATACGGAATCCTTTGATCACATCGAAATGCTTCAGAGGCTGGCCCATGCCAGCCTCCATATCATTGCCGACGAAGGCAATCTGCTGGCCGGCACCTACTGGAACGAGAACACAGAATATGTGGTGCTTGTCGCAGTGCTGCATTCCCAGCCGCTGCTCTCTGTCTTTGTGTCCGATAAGGTGACAGAATTTCTCCATAACCGCGAGATTGTGCTCGAACAGCTCAATCGTCTCAACCGGGAAGAGCTGCAGGGCACGCACCAGCTTTATGAATTCGCCGCGGGGATCATCTACGCCTATAAGCAGACCTGCCGGCTCCGGATGGATTTTTCTGTTCAGGAGCTGCGCAAGGTGATCGAAGAGGGCATCCAGGGCTTTAACAAGGGTCTTCGTTTTCTCTGCCGTTGCCTATAGGCGGTAAAAGTGATTTGAAAGTAAAGTGAGAGTAGAATGACTGCAGCTTGGAATTGAATGAGAGAGTACCGGATGCTATACTGAGTACAGTAAATATTTTATATTTACTACCACCCCTCCTATCCTACCTGCTACGTCTTGTATGCGCAACCATCCTCAGCAGAAGACAGGGCGGCCCATCGTGGGCCGCCCTGTTTTTCTTTTGCCTAAAGCGCCCATGTATGGCGTTTTCTAACTCTTATGAAAAAGGGAGGAATGAGCGATTGGCTTAAACAACCAGGAGACCCCTATCAAAACAAAGGAGGACATTATTTATGCATAAGCGAAGGATTGCCGCGTCTCTATTGGCGGCAATGCTCCTGCTGGGCTCCACCACGGCGTTCGCCGCCGAGGAGCCCAGATCGGGAGAATCGGAGTACACAGACAGCATCATCCAGATTGAGGATGGTACCGTGACTGTGATCTCCGGTGAAGCGCAGACCATGGGCGGCGAACAGTATTATCCCACAGATATCAAGACTATCTCATCCGGAGACTTGAGTCTGATCATCAAATCCTTTGAAGTCCCTGCCGACGTCAACCCAGAACAGCTGGCCAGTGACTTTGAGCAGGGCGGCGTCCGATATACCAAACAGGAAATCCTCAAAAATGTACTGCCGGATGAGGAGGAGACCAAACTGGCCAGCCAGACCATCTCGCTGGAATGTACTGTCGAGGAGGAGAAAAAGCTCATGCAGGTGCTGTCACCTCTTATGGATTATGAGGAGGACGGTTATGTAGGGCAGCTGCAGCTGGATACCTCCAGCATCTGCACCGAGGTCACCGATACAAAATCCTATCGGTATCTGGTCACTGAAACCAGAGAGATGTCCGGCCTGGATCGCAATGATACCGCGTACATCCCTAAGACCGCCAACAAAAATGGCGTCAAACTGACGCTGAACGATGTCGATTGGACGGTCATGGGCTGTGGGGAATCCCGGGGCCGGCTGGTTCCATCCATGTACAGCGCCCAAGCTCAGTATTCGGGATACGCCTATGGTTCCAAAGCCACCGGATATCTTGCCACCGCCACCTATGTGGGTGAGGTCACCCGCACCACTCCCGGCCTGATTCGATATTCCATTGTTTATGGGGTGGACAACAGCGTGGTGAACAAAGAGATTTCCGCCTTCGACAAGCAATCCTCGCCCTTTATTATTCTGGGCGCAGTTCTGCTTGTCGGCCTGATCGCCGCCGGGGTGTACCTGTTCCTGCAGAAACGGGGACCACGCCCACCTAAAACGCCGAAACAGCGTTCGAAGACCCGTATCTATATGCCCCGGGAGGCTTCAGAGGAAGAGATGTCGGACGGAGGTGCCACAGTCGATGCTTAAAAAAATCGGCTCTTATCTGAAGAGCAATTGGCAATGGTTTGCAGTCGGACTGGTAATTGCAGCGGCGACCATCAGCGGCGTTGTGTTCTGGGCTCATCAGAACTACCTGGAAAGCCCTCCGGATCTGAAAAGCCCACAGTATGAAGCAAAAGGCGAGCTGTCGGACATTTATGATGAATCCGATGCATCCAAGGCCTATACCGCGGAGGACGGCGTTGTCCGGATTGATCCAGAGGAGCCGTCTTCCTCCAGCGCAGCAGATGAAAGCCCAGTGGGCGCCACCCAGCAATCCGCAGTGACTGAGGAGAACATCTGGCAGCAGGACAAGGTGACCACCTATAACAGCTTTACGCTCCCCGAAAAGGTGGAGCAGGCAGATGGCAGTCTGGGTGTTCTCACCATCGAAAAAATCGGTCTCTCCACCAATGTGTTTGAGGCGGAGGATGAGATGGAAGCGATGACCAAAGGCCTCGCCCATTTCAAACATACCACCAGCTGGGATGGCAACATCGGCCTTTGCGGGCACAATGTCAATTTCGATCTCACCGATGGGCTTTTCAAAAATCTGCATCTGCTGGAAAAAGGGGATATCGTCAGCTATTCCACCGAACTGGGCGAACGCTCCTATGAAGTGTCTGCCATCGAAGAGATCAGCGAAACCGACTGGAGCTATCTCACCCGGAGTGATGAGAACAAAATCACCATGATCACCTGTATTTCCGGCAAACCGGAGAAGCGGCTGATGGTGCAGGCAGTGGAAAAATAGCCGGCTTGTTGCAAAATATGCCTCTCCTTGATATATTCAGGTTAAAAGCAATATCAAGGAGGTATTTCCATGAAGAAAAAGGCTGTTGTCCTTTTGTCTGTTCTTTTGGCAGGCGCCGCGGTCTTTGCGGGCGCGTTTTACCTTGGCACTCGTTACGCCGGAACAGCCGACCCGGCTGTTATGATATCGGAACCCACACAGGAGGGCTCTCGGCAGCTGAAGCTCAGTGAGTCAGGACCGGAATCCGCCGCTTCGAGAAGCTCTGAAGCGCCGCCGGCACCAGAGTTCTCTTCTGATGCGGCGCCATCCGAGCCGGCGTCTGTTCCATCCGCTCCTGACACCCAGAAGCCGGATGCGGGTCAAACTTCTGCCAGCTCTGCCGCTGTTTCTACGCTGGAACCGGCTGAGCCACCAGTCCAATCTGCATCAACTCAGCCGGCCGCACCAACCCCTCAACCAGTACAGGAACCTGCAGCCACCGTCGATGCGGACACCAGGATCATCTCTTTCGATGTTCAGATGCCCGGCGGCGGAGCAACTGCTCCTGATCGGGGCGAGAATTCTCATGGAGCTGTCAAGCCGGATGAGCGGCCCGAGTATTCCGCACCGGAAATTGACTGGGTCGACCTGGATGACTATGCCGAACAGGTTCTGTCTCTGACCAATCGGGAACGTACTGCCGCCGGTCTGAACGAGCTGAAGACCGACTCCACCCTGAGCGCCATGGCAATGGCCCGCGCCCGGGAGCAGGAGGAATCCTATTCCCATACCCGGCCGGACGGCACCAACTCCAACACCATCTACGAAGAGTTTGATTCCGATCTGACCCCCTACGGCGAAAACATCCATAAAGGGGTTAAGACGCCGAAAGCTGCAGTAAAGGATTGGATGGATTCCAGCGGTCACAAGGCAAACATCCTGCGGGAGGGCGCCGAGTATATCGGTGTCGGCGTCTGGCAGGACGACGGCGGACGGCTCTACTGGGTTCAGCTTTTTGCTGTAGACAAGTAAAACAACTTCATAAATTCAACTTCAAACCGCTGTTTTCGGACAGCGGTTTTTTCTGCCTATTTTAAAACCGAAAGGATGATATACCGAGATGAAAGCACAAAGAAAACCGCTTCGCCGGATGACAGCACTGGCCATGGCGGCGATGATGCTGTTCACCTTTGCGTTCCCGGCTATGGCTTACGAGCCGCCGGTGAATGTAACCAACATCACAGATTATGGATCGAGCAGCAGTGAAGACTCTGCATCCTCCACACCGGATCCGGAGGAGGGTGGCGACAGTTCGTCATCTTCCCAACCGGAAAATATTCCAGATGGTGAGCCGACCGATCCTCCGGTAGACCCAGAGAACGGCAGTTCCAGCTCCAATCCGTCGGATGATGCTCTTCTGCCGAATCACGGAGAAACGGATTCCCCTGAATTGGACAGCGGCGTCCCTCTTCCGCCCGAAGAGGACTCTGAAGCGAAGGATCCGCTGACTGTGGGTTCCTCCGGGTTGGATCCGCCCGATTTGGTCACCTTTGAAGTACAGACCGGTCGGGTCGTATCGACCAGAGGGCTGCGCGCTGCACCGGGCAGCGCAACCATGTATATGGAGAAGATCTCCGACTACTCCCATACATACCCCTTTTCCGGCGGCGCCCCCTACAGCTGTTATAGGTTCTACACGGATGGCGGCGATACGGCTTATTGTGTGGAGCCAGCCCGATTCAATTCGACCAACGGTACCGTCGTTACGGGCTCACTGACCTATTCCTCGCTGAGCCAAACCCAGCAAAATGAGATCGCCCGGGCAATTGCCTCCAATCCCTCCGGGCACTCAAACGACGAATACTATATCGCCACTCAGGCCATCATCTGGGAAATCGCCTACAACCAGGCACCCCGTTCCGGCAGCGTATATTCTGCTGTGATCCAGCCCAATGCCGGTGGGCTCAGCGGTCCCTATGAGGATATCCGTTCCAGCATGGAGGAATTGGGTGAGGTCCCCAGCTTCATGTCGAAAGACCCGATGAATCCGACCGAGCACACCATGACCGAAGACGGAAGTGGTTGGAGCATTGAGCTTGAAAATACCAATCCCGATGTCACCATGAAGGCTTCTGACTTTGAGAGTAAAGCGTCGCTCAAGTTTTCCGTCAGCGGCGATACCCTCACCGTCAGCTCCGCCACCGAGCCGGGCAGCGACTCCTACACCTCCTGGCATGGCGGCAGCGGAGAGGGGGCGCTGGTATTTTGGAATTCGGGTCAGCAAACCAAGGCAACCGCCAACCGGACCGGCGGAATCCCCGCAGATGGGTATATGACCTTCAGTCCTGAATGGGAGCCCAACGACCAGCCCCCGGATACGGGCGAATCCGATAAGGTTGGCTACCTTTTGATCCAGAAATATGATGGAAAGACCAATCTGCCGCTGGGCGGTGCTGTCTTTTCAATCCAGTCGGATGACTATGTAAACGATAATTTTGTGGTCCCATACGGGGGAAAAACAGTCGTAATCCCCATCCCCAAGGGCAAGGACAGCGTCCAGGTGACGGTGACTGAGATGACTGCGCCGGATGGCTACGCTCTGGATTCCACCCCCAAGACCGTGACGGTCACCGCGAACGATACGGTCAACATCGCCGAGGTCGGCTTCGTCAACTATCCGCTGGAATGCAGCCTGGAAATCTATAAGCATGAGAAGGGCGATAGTTCGGTTGCACTGGCAGGCGCCCGGTTCAAGATCCGTTATGCGGATCCGGATGTCTGCGCGCAGGTGTGGACCGAGACCACCGACGCCTCCGGCCGCATCCATATCGATCTTCCCAGCAGCGGCACGCTGATCATCGAGGAGCTGGAAGCTCCTGCCGGCTATGTGATCGGCCAGATCTCCACCCATGAGGTTGTTGTGCAAAAGGGTGAAGATAAGGTCATCGACATCAGCAACGACAAAAAGGCCCAGCTGCTGGTCTATAAAAAAGACGCGCAGTCCGGGCAGTTGCTGGCCGGCGCCGTCATCAAGGCGACGCTGCTTCGTTCCCATACGGAACCCTATGAGCAGGGGATCGTACACACCGTCACCACCGACGAGACCGGCTGCGCGGTGTTCAACAACCTGATTCCGGGCGAATGGCGAATCGAAGAGCAGAGCCCGCCCCAGTTTTATCTTCCCACCGATATTATTCACACCGTTTCCATCTTTGACGGATCCAATGAGCCGATTACTGTAACCTTCGAGAATGAACCTTGGACGGGGTTGACGGTCCGAAAGGTGGATGCCACCGACGGTCACGGCCTGGAAGGCGCAGTCATCAAGCTCTATGAGGGCACCGCCGCCGAATCCACCAAGTTTCTCGGCGATTATGTCACCAACGAGAATGGTATGGTGGTCATCCCTCGCCTGGAGTCCGAAAAATGGTACACCCTGGTGGAGGCACAGGCCCCCTACAATTACTTTATCGACCAGGAGCACGATACTCAGACCATTCTGATCAAGCCGGATGCGCTGGACCGCAACCTGACCGTTGTTTTCCGAAATCTCCCCAAACCTAAGCTTTTAATCACCAAAATTGATCAGGACACCAATGTCAAGCTCGCCGGCGCGGTATTCCGCGTTTCTGAAAAGGCCAGCGCCAAATATGTGGAGGTTGAGACCGGTCCGGACGGCACCTTCCTTCTGGAGGGACTTGAAGAGGGCTGGTACCAGGTAACTGAGATCCGCAGTCCCTCCGGTTACCTGCTCGACTCCACTGTCCATGATGTGGAGCTGATCGCCGGCAAGACGGCCGAGCTGGTCATCAACAACCGCAAAGAGCCGGGTTTGCAGATCCGCAAGGTGGATGAACAGACCGGCGAAGGCCTGGAAGGCGTTACCCTGCGGATAGTCAAAGACGGCAGCCATGAGTATCAGGATGTCGTCACCGGTCCCGGCGGCCTGGTCACCCTCACCGGGCTGGAGCCCGGATGGATGACCGTCACCGAGCTGCGCACGCTGGACACCCATATCCTGGATAATACGCCTCACCATATCGAGGTAAAACCGGGTGAGGTTTCCGAGCTGACCATCAAAAACAAGGCCAAACCTGCGCTCAAGATCGTAAAGACCGATAAGGTCACCTCCCAGCCGCTGGAAGGGGTCACCTTTGAAATTTCCATTAAAAATGGCAAGACTCTCGGCGAATTTGTTACCAACGCCAATGGAGAGATTCTGCTCGAAAAGGTGGAAGCCGGTCAGATTTATATCATCCGCGAAAAATCCGCCCCGGAAGGGTACCTCATTGACGAAGCGGAGAAAGAAATCTTGGTGGAGTGGGGCAAAACCACCGTCGTACCCATTACAAACACACCCGAAAACCCCATTATCATCAAAAAGGTGGATTCCGTCACCGGCGAGCCGATCCCCGACACCACGTTCCTTGTCACTAAGGTCAACGGAGAACTCGTCGGCGAGTTTAAGACAGGAAGCAACGGCATGGCGACCATCACCGGTCAGGAACCCGGATGGTTCCAGGTCAAGGAGATCAAAGCCAATCCATCCTACATCCTCAGCAAGGAGACGAAACTCGTTCAGCTGCGCAAGGGCTCCCCTGCGGTGGTGGAATTCGAGAACAAACCGCTGACAGGTCTGCAGATCCGCAAGGTGGACGATATCACCGGCGAGCCGCTGGAGGGGGTCCAGTTCTATATCTGTGAGATCTCCGGCAAGACCATCGGTACCTATACCACCGACGCGGCCGGTATCATCAATCTTCCGGAGCAGACAGAAAAGTGGGTGCAGATTACCGAAGTGAAGAGCAAAGAAGGCTATAAGCCGGACAAGACGCCCCGGACCATCAAGCTGGAATCTAGGAAACTCAATGTCGTCGAGTACCGGAACCAGCCGTACCCCATTTTCAAAATCGTAAAATTGGACGCCGAGACCCGGCAGCCGCTGGAGGGCGTTCAGATCCGGCTCTATGACAAATATCACAGGGAGATCGGTACCTACACGACCAACAAGCTGGGGCAGATCATCCTATCCGGCATCGACGGCGGCGAAACTTTGTATGCGCAGGAGATTTTGGCGCTGGACGGATATGAGCTGGATAAGACGGTGCATGAGGTCACCCTCTCCTGGGGCAAAACCTCTACCCTCGAACTGCTCAACAGCAAACGGCCCATCCTGCGGCTGGTGAAGCTGGATGCAGAAACCCAGAAGCCGGTCTATGGGGTCACCTTCAACTTGTATGACGCGAAAAATAATTTGTTGGGAGAATTCACAACAGATCAAAACGGCGTCATCGATTTTCCCCAGAAGCTGCTCTCCACCGGAAAGTATAAGCTGAAGGAAATTAGAGCCGACGGGTATGTGGTGGATGAGAAGATCCACACCATTGAGGTCCGGTCTGGCGAGACCACCGAGATTGTGCTGAAGAATCAGCCCATCCGCGGTCAGATTCAGATCACCAAGGTATCCTCCGGCTATAACGCCATCACCAAGGACAAAGAGGGCACCCGGCTGGAGGATGCGGTCTTTGAGATCGTCAACTCCCGCAACGAGGTGGTTGACCGCATCACCACCGATTCCAGAGGCGTCGCCACCTCCAAACCGCTGCCGGTAGGCAAATATGCCTGCCGTGAGATCAACAGCCCGGATCATTACCTGCTGGACGGCAAGGTCTTCTATGCGGAAATCAAGATTCACGGCGACCTGATCCAGTTTGAGGTAGCCAACAAACCCAAGGATATCTCGGTCACCGTTGAGAAACGCGGCAACACCGAGGTTATGCCTGGCGACAGCTTCACCTATGACTTCAGCAACATCGCCAACACCTCCAACACCGATCTGGATGAGTTCTACTTCCACGATCTGCTTCCCACCGACGCAGTGCGCCTGAGCACCATCTACACCGGTACATGGTCGGAGAAGCTGACCTATTCGGTACTCTACAAAACCAACAAGAAGTCCAGCTACCGGGTGCTGGAAGACAACCTCTCCACCACAGTGGATAATGAGATCGTCTGTACCCGGTCTGCACTACGCCTGGGAGCCAACGAGTACATCACCGACATCAAGTTCGATTTCGGCGCGGTTCCGGAGGGCTTCCACTGCGTAGAGGGGCCGGCGATGACTGTCACGGTTCTGGGCGACCTGCCGGACGGCTATCGCTTTACCAACCGCACCGATGTGGGCGGAGAGGTGGACGGCGAGTGGACCTACGCCAAGGATGCATGGACTACCTGCGTCTTCGCACCGCCCCGCGGTGAGCTGCCGCAGACAGGCTACCAAAACTGACAGCGTGGTAAAGTAAAGTCGTCCTGCTTATCCATAAGCTGGCACGCTAATATCTTCTTCGCAATTGGAATCAGATGCAATAAATATTCCCAGTGAAAACATCCCCATCGAAAAGAGCCGGGTTGTCGCACAACAAGCGGCAATCCGGCTCTTTTTTGTTTTACTTGGTTAAAGTTTAAGAAACCGCGTGTTCTTCAAGCCCTCCATCAGATATTGTTGATCTGCATTCAAAAGCTTGCTCATAGCTTTTGGTTCTTGTAAAAAGAGAGCTTCAAAGTAGTCGTCTTCGGTAATATACAAACCATTTAACTTCAGTTTCAGGTTGAATCGCAAGAGCATCGGCATCAACCGGATTCGGGTCAGAAGAGAGGCTGTTTCTCTAAACTTCATGCCTGCATAGATGCCGCTCCTCACAAACCGGGAGCATAGATTGGCTACAGAGATAAGCTCTGTAGCCTCGTCAAATCGATCCAAATAGAACTCCTGATGTAATATGGTCTGTTCCCCACCAACCATATATACTGTGCAGTCATTGCTTCCCAGATTAAACATAAGCGTTTTTATCATTCGGCAGTCACCTCAACTCTGCAGAATCGATGCAGATAAAATAGAACTCGTTCCCATTGCGCATTATACAGTAATTTTTGAGGGATAACAAGTGATCCAAAGCGCCCCATTAAAAGAGAAGAATTGCCAATAATTGACAATCCTGCTCTTTTTGTTTTATTCAGTTTACGGCACCAGGCTGTAGCCTACCGTAGAGGTAAGCGGAAGTGTAAAAAACAGCGACGAAGGCAAGACATTGGATTGCCATGTTGCGGAAAGCAATCCACCCGAACAACGCCAGACAGGTTGGCAGACAGAGTGCCGAATAAAGAGTAAATACCGCCAGCGGCCGCAGTGAGAATGGCTGCCGGAAGTATTTATAACAACACCAAAACATCACGATGCATAATCCCAGCCCCAGAAGCATGTAAACACCGCGGTTGATGATCTCTTTCTGACTGTACCGAAAAGTTACAGTCATGCTATTTTCAAGGGGTGTTCCATTCGGGCTGACTTTGCTGATGTGAAGATTTTCGCCGGTTTGAACTGAAGAGCCGGCAGTCACGCTGGGCGTTGAAATCTCCTCCGAATAGGTAATGAGATATCCCATGTAGGCACACCAAAGAACAACGGCGAGCACAGTTAAGATGACAAAATGCTTTTTCTTCAAATGCGATCCCTCCTCGATGTAATGGAGAATGGTATCCACTTCTATTCTATTGATACAGTAAAAAATGTCAAGGACAGGCTGCCCCTAAATTCAGGGACGGCCTGTCCTTTTATTTGGAGGTTACATAATGTTTCTACCTGATTGTTTGATTCCTCAATTCGAAGACCTCACCGAAGGCAATTGGCGCAATTCCTTCTATATTACCTGCTCGGGTTGTAAATGGACTCCTCATCCCGGTTGCGGAGACTTTCTCTATGTCCCGGACATCGATGGGCGGCCGCTGCTCTTTCCACTTTCTTTGATTGAACGCCATTATGGCCGCATCGACAAAAGCGAATGCCTGGGCGACATGTCCAATCTTCTGTTTCGGGAATTGTTCCATCGGTGCATGGAGGAGTGGCGTTCACAGGAGCTCTGTCCCTTCATCATTGCTTTTAATGAACAATATGCACAAAAATCGAGCCAAATTTTCTCCATAAAAAGTCCAAGATAGGCGAAAGCATTTTCTTCAGAAGCGGAGATAGAGGGGTGAAGGGCAAAAGCAATTCCTTTTGTCCAGCAAATTTGAAGGGAGATTTTCAAATGAAAAACAAAAAAGCAAAAAAGCGCCCCATCCGATGTCCCGCGTGCGGTCATGTTGCCGTACTGCGGGATGCCTCCTATGTCTATGGAGAGCGTTCCCGCGGCGGACATCTCTATGTCTGTTCCCGATACCCCGAGTGCGATTGCTATGTCACAGTAGATGCCGCCACCATGCAGCCCAGAGGCACTTTGGCCGATGCAGATCTGCGGCACAAACGAATCGAAGCCCACAGGGTTTTTGATCAGGTCTGGAAACAGCGGATCATGAGCAGGGCCAATGCCTATAAGTGGATTCAGGACAAATTCAGCCTGCGTGCAGATCAGGCGCATATCGGCAACTTCTCTACCTATATGTGCGATGAGCTGATACGCGAATGCCAGAAGGCGCTGGATAACCACAGGGCCGCCTGCTGAAGGAGGAATCGAGATGGAATCGACGCACACCTTCTGCTATCGAGCCGACGCATGGTACCGAACGTCCTTCAGCTACAGCGACAAGGCGTTCGAGGGGCTCATGGGGCTATTGGATTGGCGACTCCCGTACAACATGCAGGTTTATCACAGTAAGGGCGGAGACTGGCGGGCCAACCGGGTTTTGATGGCGAGGCCAGTTCTCCCCATCGAAGAATCCAAGTTCTTTGTCAGCCGTCCCACAGGAAGCTTGCGGTACTGGGATTCCCAGAGGCGGACCGCGTTCCCGGTTTGTTTTAGGCTCGGGGACTGGGTCATTGCACAGACGGAGGATCGCTACCGAAGGTTTTACTTCGTGGGTACAGACGCTTCCCCCGGCGCGCTTGTTGCTCCTCTGACCGCCCGCCCCATTTCCCTAGCGGATGCCCGGCAGTTTGTGGATCGGTATCACCGGCACAACAGCAGTCCCAGTTTTCACAAGTTTTCAATCTGCCTCACTGCGCCGGATGAACCGGATCCGGTGGGCGTCGTCATTGCCGGCAGACCCAAGGCCCGGGCGCTGGATGACGGCGTCACCCTGGAGATCAATCGCTGCTGTTCCGACGGCCGGTACGCCAATGTATGCAGCAAACTGTATGGACATGCCATCCGGGCCGGACATGAAATGGGGTACCGCCGGTTTATCACCTACACTGCTGCGGAGGAGCCCGGTTCCAGTCTTCTGGCCGCCGGTTTTCACCCGGTAGCAAAGGTTCGCTCATCTCCGAAAGGGTGGGACACCCCCGGAAGACCGAGAGAAATGCCGGGGCGGCTGCCGCAGGGCATGAAGACGCGCTGGCAGATGGATTTATAAATGACTGGTAAAGGAGAAACATTATGAAAAAGAATGAGAAACTCACGATAGAGCAGCAGCAACTGGTTATTGAAAACCAGCATCTTGTGGATATTGTTATCCGCAGATATGTTATAATCAACAAGGAAAATCCGGGCTATAGCCACGACGACCTGTTCCAGGTCGGCTGCCTTGGATTGTGCATCGCCGCCCAGAAGTATGACCCGGCCCGCGGCGATTTTGGATCCTTCGCAATGTACCTGATCTGGCAGCAGATTCTGGTTTATCTTCAGAGCATCAACCGTCATCAGGCGGTTCGGCCCATAGAGGATGATGAGGACAATGGCGGTCCGGATCGCTTTGTCGATACACGGGCCGAATTTGACCCGCAGCAGACCACGGAGAACCAGGAGTTTGTCACCCTTCTGAAGGATCTGGAGAAGAACTACACCGGCGTCACCCTCAAGGGCATCCAGGCTCTTGAACTGATGCTTGTTGGATACAAAGGCACCGACATAGCGGATCTCTACAAAGTACAGCCCAATCATGTCAGCGCATGGATCGCCCGGGCCAGGAAAAAGCTCCGTCAGGATGAACGCCTGCTTCAGTATCTGAAATAGGTTGTTGCAAAATGAACCTCATCCTGATATTTACAGGGTAAATAGACGATATCCGGAATGGACCGGAGAAGGAGGACTATATGGTTGTTTATTACGCTGCTCTTGGACACGCTGCGATTGTCCGCCAGCCGGGTAGAGAGCCTCAGCCGGCGGTGATCCGCGGCGATCAGGACTATCATGTGATGCCGGAAGAGATGCTCCTTTGGAGTCTTATCTATGGTCATATCTGTCACACAAAAGAGCTGAACGAAATTTATGATAAAGAATCGGCCGCCATTGCCGCTGGAGGCAGGTCTGTGCTCTCTTTTAAGGAGTGCCTGTCCAGGCTCCTGCAGCGCAGGCTTATCATGAGTGGATCCGGATACTCTGGCGAAGCCGCGCTGTATGAATTGCTGTGCAACACCGTCCTCATTCCCATCCACATCTCCCCGCTGCAGAAGTTGACGGGCTTTTTCCATCTCACTTTTTTTAAGCGCTATCCGCTGCGCATCACTATCCATCTCTTCGACCGGCAGAAATTCAGCCAGGATGAGAGGTGTGTCTGGCAGCTGATCAATCGGTACAGGCTGTCCACAGCCGAGGTGATCGCTGAACTCATCTCTCCAACGGATAAAAAAGCTGCTCTGATGGCCGGTTCCTCTTTCGACAACAATTCCGCAGCCGCCTTCACTTCCCTGAAGAACCGAGCTCTGGTGGCCGCCGCAAATCTGTACAATAGGCGACTGCTTATTTTGGACATTCTATGATACCATATCTGATTTTCTCTACGTGATTTGACAATTTTTACCTGCTTTTACGGGCTATAATATGAGGGAAGTTGCACTCAATATTCAATGTCCAAAGGACAGAGGCCGTTGAAGGAGGGGAGTAATTGTCATGAACAGCTTGAACATTACATCCAGGTATGGATTTATAATATGCCGAAAGGGCCGCGATGGGGCTTAGCAATTCCCAGAAATATCGAATCAGAAGAGCAAAGGAGAGACGGACAATCGTTTTGAGTGCAGCGATTTCCAGGCACTTGGGACTTCCCAGCAGTGACCACTCCCATGACAGAATCATCAAAAGCAGTATGAATGCCTATCTTCATGCCAATTTTTGTGTGCAGAGATACGATGATCTGACCGAGAATCAATTCGACGACTATCTGAAAGCCATCCAATCGTATCGGTACTTTTTGGATGGTACCTACATATAAAATACAAGATCCCGCTGTCTTTATTGGCAGCGGGATCTTTTTAGTTTCTCAGTATTTTTTCCATAGGCTTCCCCTTGGCGAGCTCATCGACCAGTTTATCGAGATAGCGGATCTCCTGCATCAGAGGTTCCTCAATCTCCTCTACCCTGATGCCGCAGATGCTCCCCTTGATTAGCTTGCGATTTTCGTTCAGATGAGGAGCTTTCAAAAAGAAATCTCCATAGCAAATGGAATTCTCAAGCTGCTGGGCCAGGTCTTCTCTTCGGTATCCGGTCAGCCAGCAGATGATTTTGTTGACCTTCGCCTGCGTTCTTCCTTTTCGAACCGCTTTGTTCACCAGAAGCATATACACTTTGGCAAAGTCCATTTGGTACACTTTTTCATTTGTCATCTGAATTCCCCCTCTGCTTTATCTATTGTATCACAGGGGGTGAAATATATCATCGCCTCTGCCGATTTTATCTGCACAGGCCAAATTGATGATTTCCTTCTTCATCGTCGCAGCATACCGCAGCGCCTCCGCAGCACCGCCGGATTCATGCCGAACATAGGCGAGCACAACATCCGACTGGGCGACCATCCATCGGTTGCGGCTGCCAATGGCGCTTTTATAATGGACGCCCATCAGTTCGGTCGGCCGCAAGATTTCGTCATACCGATGGGTGAACCATTCCCTGTCCCGGTTGATGGATCTGGTCAGGTAAGGGATCACCAAAATCCTTTGGATCTCAGGGTGCTCCTGTTTGATCTTCAGCAGCGCAGAGGCTGCGGCGCCATCAAACCCGCCCTGGTTTCCCAAAAGGAAAGTGGTCGTTCCCTCCTCCTCAACCAATCTACGGCATTCTACAATCAGTGAAGCCTGAATTTCTCTTTCAGCACCCCATAGCTCTGCATGTCCTAAAAAGGTGCAAACTTTTTTACTCATGACCATATTCCACCTGAATCACAATATCGTATCCGTTCTGCTCTTGAGAAATTGATACAGCACAGTCCCCCACTTGCAGATGCTCACCGTCACCGATCCCATAGAATGTTTGGGTTTCATCATCCAGAAGTACGGCGTTGACCATCAAAGAGCCCTCTGTGACGGCCAGCATTTCCTTGACGCACCTGTCACAAAAATGGGACTTTGCCTGAAGAATGCTCAGCCCTCCGTTACCCTTGGAAATATTGGCACTCAGTTCTTTGTGATCCGGATTACTTATTACGGTAATCCCCATGCTGCTGAATTCATCCCGGCCCAGCTGAATCGACATATAGCCGAAATTGTCTTTACAGGGCTCATACATCTCCTGCATTTCCAGCGAATGGAGCTGCCCGTCATTGAGTGTCACCAGGTACAGCCGCTCGGGAACATGGCTTTTTCGTTCCAGCACACATTCCTCACAGGTATTGGGGATCTCTTCAACGTCTTCGTACAGCTTTGTATCAAAGGAAAACAGAATCAGATCTTCCTTTGCAGGCTTCGCCTCCAGTGCCAACGGATATAAGGCGTGACAAATGAGCAACACCAAAAAAATCATCGCTGCCAGAATCAACAGACGCCGCGGCTTCCAGATAGTCCTGTTTACATGGCGGTCACCTGTTTCCTTTATGGGAAACAGTCGTTTAGTCATAAGCTCACATCCTTTGTAGTGATTTTGATGATAATATCACTTTAACTACTGACACATAAGTAACTTAAAGTATAAACCTTGTTAAGATTGATTACAATAAAGCTTCAATCTTAGTAAGGGAGTGATGTTGTGAATAACGGAGGCCCAGTTGGAATCGGCACGATTCTCGCCCATAGAATCCAAGATCTCTGCGTCCAGCGGAACCTATCTATCAACCGATTGGCTGATATGAGCGGTCTGCCTCAGCAATCTATCGACAGCATCATCCATGGTATAAGCCGCAATCCCAAAATCATGACGATTTACTGGATTGCAAGAGCTTTTAACATGACTTTGAACGAGTTCCTGGATTACCCAGAGCTTCATGAGTTCTTTCCAGATGACGAGTCTGAAGAAAATAAAAATGGGTGACAGGCATCGGGCTGCAAGCTCGGTGCCTGTTTTGAGTAAGAGGAGGACGATTCCTTCTTTTACTCAAAACAGGTGATAACAAGGACCCGGTATTGTAAATTCTCACAAGTGCTTCCCCTCGGTGTTCTTTAATGGTATAATTTCGGTATGGCCCAATTAGATCATAATCAACTTTTTGTTTATGTTTTTACAATCGACCTAACATATATATATAAAGTATTGAAAAAAATATTGTTTTCGTTAAAAATCAACAAGAATCATGTTATATTTTGTCGGTATTGTGTGGTGTTCTGTTAAATATCTAAAATACAGAAAAATACACCATATATAGATACAAAAATTGGGTTGACATCTATATATGGTGCATGCTATAATGCCATTGTAATTGTTTTTAGTATGTGACCCCCTCCTTGAGAGGGAAATCCATACAGGTAGTCATTTTATTGTAAGCACCAGCGGGATAGTTCTGTCCTGTTGGTGCTTTACTATTTTCAGAAGCCATTCGGTGCATATCACGAGTGAAACGTGCCGATGGCGCGATCACAATATAAAAATGTGAAAGGAGCAGACAATGTGAAATGGAAGAATCGAAAGCAGAGCCAGTCGGCGCAACCCGAACCCTTGGGAGACACCGCAGCAGGCATCGGACAACCAAAATTGAAAAGGGCCGCTTGAGGGGCTGTTGAGTTTTAGGATTAAAATTCAGCAGCCCCTCTTTTTTTGTGCCCGCCGAAGGATGGTAAGCATGAACAAACAAAAATTTGAGTTTACCAGCGTCCAGACGCTGGCAGTCCTTATCCTCGCTGTCATGGCGTTGCTGGGGAACAAGGGCCAGTACATCGCCGCAGGCATCCTGCTGATATGGGGAATCGCCAAAATTTTTCGGCTGTTCTTCCCGTACCGGTATCGCCAGCTGCTGTCAGTGCCTCAAAGGATGGCAAAGAAGGCTACGCCCCCGAAGGAGGAGCCCGCCGAAAAGCCAGCTCCCCAAAAAGAGGAGCAGCCCGCCCCCGAGGAGGCAAAATCCCCTCCGTCGCCAGCGGCGGCCCCAATTGAAAAGGAAGCGGCAGAACCAATTGCGGTGGATTCCCCTGACTTTGAAGGGATTCTGCTGCAGAACATCTGCTTTCGGATCACCGAACGGCTGCAGGGTGCTTTTGCCGACGCCACCTGGAAATGGTGCTGTCAGAACCCTCTGCAGGAGCTGCTGAAGGGTCCTGTACGCATCCAGGTATTTGGTACCGGTGCGCAGCAATTCACCCATGCGGATGTGTTGATGGAACGCAGCGGCAAAATCAGGATCGACATGATGGTCATATCGCCTCTTAAAAAGTGCATGGCCGCAGTCCCCGTACAGGCGCTGCAGAAAGAAGTACAGTCTGATCCAGACGACCTGGATCTGGATGACTGGTATGAGCTGTCTGCCTCCTGCATTTTGCGGGCGACGGTGGATGAACTGTTCTCCCGGGGTTACAAATGTGCATTTCTGGGCGAAGATGGCGTCATTTCCGTAAAGGAAAACGATCAGCTGGTCAAACAAGGCCGGGTGGAACACATGCCGAGTCCGATGCTCTGGCCTGATCTTCTGCCGCTTTTTGAGGCGGACGACCTAAAGGCGAAGTTGGAGGATGGGCTGATCAAGCTCACCTGGAATGATTAAAAGAAAGTAGGAGATTACCATGCCACAATGCAAATTGTTCGCCGATTGGACCTTCAAATTGGAGCTTCCCGAACCGTTTAATGATCCGTCGGTTCAAAAAGGTCGAACCGACATCTACTCCCGATACTGCAGCGCAAGAGCAAAGCGGTCAACGCTGCATGCCCCCACCCTGCTGGCCTTGCTCAAGTATGCGGCCCTTGTCGATGCTGCTGAAAACAACACCTGGGACCCCAGCTTCGGTGCAATCGGAAACCAGGGAACCGCTTTTTTGGTTGCGGAATACCCGGGGAATGAAACCGAATGCGCAGTGTATAACCGCAATACCGCCAAATTTCTCGCCGGTGTGAAAGATCCTGCGCAAACAGGGCTGACCCCCTACAGCATTTCCAACTCCGCGCATACCGGAACGGCGCTTCTCTTTTGTCTAATGCCCGTCATTGCAGACAACGAAGAGTTCAGCGATACCTTCCCGGAGTTTCTGGAGGCTTACCGAAATGGTTTTACCGATCTGGATGCTGTCAGCTCCACCGCTTCGGTTTTGTGCGACAACATCTACCGGCGGATTGAAAATGCCTCCTCACTGGGACAGAACGGCATCAATGTCAGCATCCCCAGCACTGGAAACATCAATACGCTGAGTAACCTTGCCATGGATAACGGTCAGTACACTCCCGACTCAGCCCTATATGGAACATTTCAGGTGTTCCAGGCAGGTTCGTCCCCAGCGGCAGCGGCGGTTGTAATTCCCCACGCCGACCTGGTGGGCCGGTATCCGCTTTCCAGTCGAGTACTCACCGCAGAGGAGGCCGTCATGGTCCCGGCGCTTCCATCCTGGTATGTGATTCCGGAGGAAGTACAGTGCATCTGCCAACATCTGTATCAGACGACAGCAACAGCAAATCCCATGCGGAACATCATGCTCCGGGGGCCCGCAGGAACAGGTAAGACGGAAGCAGCGAAGGCGATTGCCGCCGGGCTGGGACTGCCTTATCTTTTTTTGACCTGTTCTGCCAATTCGGAAATCTACGATCTTCTGGGCCAGATTCTACCTGTGACAGAATCCTCCGATATTGGAAAGCTCAGGGAAAAATACTCACTTCCCTCGGCAGAAGACATCATGATGGATCCGCCCAGTGCCTATGCGCAGATGACCGGCGAGTATCTGGATAACATCACCGAAGATCAGGTGCTCTCCAAAATGTTGGAACTGATGGGAAGTGAGAGCTCCGGTGCGGGCGAAGAGAAAAAAGCCCAGTTTGAGTTTGTGGAAACGCCTTTGGTGAAGGCGCTGCGCAACGGATGGACGATAGAAATCCAGGAGCCGACGGTCATTGCAAATCCCGGCGTACTGGTGGGACTCAACTCCCTGCTCGACCGCTGCGCTGCTGTGACGCTACCCAACGGGCAGGTGATCCAGCGGCATCCGGATACCGTTATTATCATGACCACCAATACCGAATACGAAGGATGCAGGGGGCTCAACCAATCGCTGAGCTCGCGCATGAATCTCATCATTGATATGGATGAGCCGGATATTCAAACCACAGTACGGCGGGTCATGGGGATCACCGGAAGCACCGATCAGGCGATGGTCGCCAAAATGGCCGAGGTGGTCCAGGGGATCAACCAACGCTGTCGGGAGACGATGATCACCGACGGTACCTGTGGTATCCGTGAGCTGATTGCCTGGGTGCAGTCGGCCATGATTACCAAGGATGCCTATTCGTCGGCGCTTTACACGGTCATCTCTTCTGCGACCGCAGGGCGGGAGAACCGTGAGGATCTCATCAGCATTCTGGAAAGCCAGTTTACAAGGTAAAAGAGGTGTCGGGTCATGAATGAATTTGTTCGAAGACCGCGGCCTCCATAAAGCTGCTGGTAAAATTTTGATTGAGAGGAGTGACACTTGTGCGAACCTCGCACACTGAAATTCGCAAAAAAATAAGCGATGCCAAAAACAAGTACACCGATGAACAGGTGTTTGCCACCCCGGGTTTTCAGGGATACCTGAATGATCTGGCAGAAAGTGTATCCAAGCGGTACAAGCGGCCTCTGAAGGTTAAAACCGTCTGGGATCCGTCTCCCGGCAGTCAAATCGCCTGGACCGACAACAATGCTATCCTGATCAATACGGGGAACGAAATCTCTCTTAGCTTTCCCACAAGGGCCATGAAGGCGGACAGCATCATCGGGTTCCTTGGCCATGAGCTGGGGCACATCCTGTTTACCAATTTCGTGATGATGAACGCCTGCAACAGCACCTTCCGGCAGGGACGATTTTATCCCAGTATCCCGCAAAACCTGTCTCCGGACGATCAGGCCGCACTGGATGAGATTCTGGTGCGACTGGATGAAAAGGATGACGCCGTCATCTTCACTGTCATGGAAGCAGTCCACCACATCTTCAATATCACCGAGGATGCCTATATTGAATCCCGGATGTGCGACGCCTTTGAAGGCAAGATCAAAACCGGTGTCCGGCTCAACCAAGTTCGGCAGGTGGAATTGATTCCAAGCCTCACGAAACAGATCGACAGTGGATTGGATGGATATGCCATCATGCAAAATCTCTTTCTCTCCTATGTCCGATCCGGAGAAATCAATAACATTGGGGGCTACACGGGAGCGTATCTAAACACTCTCAACGCCTGTGTGCCGATTTTGGATGGATGTCGCTATGATGAGGACGCCACCAGCCGGTTTGAAGCCTCCAATCTGATTTTGCTCAAAATCTGGAAGTATGTGGAACCTCGCATAGAGGAAAACCGCGAGCGGATGAAGCAGGAGAAGAAAGCCCTGGAGGATCTCATCAAAGAGCTGGAGAAAAACGGTCCGCAGGGAAACAGCGCCCCAGTCAAAAGCGGCCGTTTCTTTGCTCCCGATCCCAATGCCGAACGGGAAGAACAGGGCGAAATCCAGAAGGTCGTTGACTATGAAACCGGCCGGATCGCGCTCATCAAAACAGAAGGCTTTGATGACGGGGATACCGGTGGGGTCGTTCAGAACAACTTCTACACTGGCGCTGGTTATGAGAGCAGCGGCGATGATATTGAGCGTCTGCTCAGCACCATGGCCGAACAGGAGGTCTATCATGCTCTGGAACAGCAGCTGTCGGAAGAGCTCCAGGATGAGGCCGGACGGATCAACTACGGTAACGCTCACAAGGGCATCCAGGTCATTGTCAATCGGATGGTTGATGTTCCGGATCAGTTGGCAAAGGATTATGCCCGCGTTTCCCCGCCTCTGCTGCTGCTTTCCAAACGGCTACAGAAACAGGTGGCTCAAATCCTAAAGGATCGCAGGGGCGGCGGCAAGCTCGGCGGACTCTTTATGGGCCGACGGGTCGAGGCGCGTGCTTTTGCGCATCAGGACGGGCGGCTCTTCTACAACAAGCGCCTTCCCCAGGAACAGGGCGATATGGCGGTTGCGTTGTTGTGTGACGAATCAGGCAGTATGAGCAGCTGTGACAGAATTACCACCGCCCGGGCCGCCAGTATCGTCATGCACGATTTCTGCCGCAGCTTGGGGATCCCAGTGCTGATCCTGGGCCATACCGTCAATGAAGAGGTTGAGTTGTTCTCTTATGCCGATTTCGATTCGATGGATGGAAAAGACGCCTATCGGCTCATGGATATGTCCGCTCGAGGATGCAACCGTGACGGCGCTGCGCTGCGATACACCGCAGAGCGTCTGCTCAAGCGACCGGAGAAAAACAAAATCTTGATCCTGATTTCGGACGGTCAGCCCTACGACGGTTCCTACTGCGGCACCGCTGCGGAGGCCGATCTGCGGGGAATCCGCAAAGAGTATGCCAACAAGGGCATCACCCTGTTCGCCGCCGCTATCGGCGACGACAAGCCGAATATCGAACGGATCTATCAATCCGGCTTTTTGGATATCACCGACCTCAACAAGCTGCCGCTCAACTTGACCAGTTTGCTGACCCGGTACATTAAATAGAAGGAGTGAATGTATGGCAAATTATTATGCCACCTGTCGGAGCAACTACTTCGCTGTCAAAAGTGAAGCGGCGTTCCGGAAGCTCATTTCCCATTGTTCTTCAGATAGTACAATCAATATCTTTGAACGTGATGGGCCCGAAGGCAAACTCTTTGGATTCGGATGCTACGGCTGCATTCCGGGGTTAGGCCTGGATGAAGATGGCTGTTCAGATCAGAATGCATTTTTCCGCGTTTTGAAAAAGATTGTCGCCGATGGACACGCCGTCATCATCACCGAGTCCGGCTATGAAAAGCTGCGCTATGTGGTGGGCGACGCCGTTGTCATCACAGGCAAAGCAATCAAGTATCTCAGCATCTCCAATCGAGCGCTGATCACAGCCCGAATTCTGTTGGGAAACCCGGACTATGCGCCGGTTATGGACTATTAAACCTAAATTTTGAAAGTGAGGAAATTATTATGTTGATCTCTAAAGCAAAAGGAAGCCGTATCCCCCTGATCGCCGATGGCGTTTACATGGGTGTTTGTTCCCGAATCATCGATCTCGGCACACAGTCCGATACCTACGGGCAGAAGCAAAAGGTTCGCATCGTGTGGGACCTGATTGGAGAGACCTACCAGTACAAGGAGGAAACCCTCCAGCGCCGGATATCCCGTACCTTTACCAACTCCCTGGACGAAAAGAGCAATCTCTGCAAAGCTTTGACGGCCTGGCGCGGAAAGATCTTCAGCGATGAGGATCTCAAAGGCTTCGACCTGACAAAGATTCTGGGTGCGGGCGTGCAGCTGCAGATCCTCACCAAGACCAGCAAGGGTGGAGACCCGTACTCCAGCATCGAGTCTTACATGCCTCTGCCGAAAGGCCAGAAGGCGCCCGCGGTCGAAACGCTTCTGTTCGACATGGACAATCCGGACACTTACGAAGCATTTTCGAAGCTCTCCTCCGGCACCCAGAAGGCCATCGCGGCCGCTCCGGAGTTTGCCTATACCGGGCTTTCTCTCGCAGCGCCGGGAGCTGGAGCCGTGAGCTATGCTTCCGGAAATGCCAGCGACTTCGAAGAGGTCGATGCCGACGGCGATCTGCCCTTCTAAGGCATTTATAAACTGTTCACCGGTGGTGAAATCCACCAGATAAGAGGAAAGGCAGGCGTGCTTACGCCTGCCTTTTTTCTGTTTTTGTAAAGGAGGATTGACGATGTATAAGAATGAAATCCCTTTATCTGAGCAAGAACGAGCGTTTGCTGAAGAGAAGCACGATGAGGTTGTCTTTAAGTTTCTGTGCCAGAAGGCACTGGATGTGGACGACTATTATGGCGTCGTGATCCCCGGATATCTCTATGCCGTCCGGGTGTATCTCTCCCGGCCGGAGCTGAGAGAGCAGTATTCTTTCCAAAGTGTTGCCTACAAAAAAATGCAGAGTGCCGTCTATAAACTCTGGCGGTATGAGAGCCGGCCAAAACGAAGTGCCAAGGTGCTTTCGTTGGATTCTTATCCCGACGATATCTTTAACTTGGCCATCTCCGACCGCACGCAAGAACATCTGGAAGCTCAGGAACGGTGGAAGCAGGTTCGCGCCCACATCACCATCAAAGAAATGGAAGCTCTGCTTTTGAAGTCTCAGGGATACAGCTACCGTGAGATTGCGGATGCCGTAGGCTTAAAGAATTCCTCCAGCGTCAGCAGCAGAATCTGGCGGATGCGCCAAAGAATCCACTGCGGACTTCTGGTTGAGCGGATGCAGTCTGCCCTGCAAGGTTTTAAATGAAAATCGTAAAGGGGATGAAGAATGAAAATGTTAAGCAAAATCCCGAAGCACTTTGATGCAGAACTACTTATGACCAAGGATCAGGTGTTGACACTGCTGCGGGAAAACGGCAGCAGCGACCGCGCTCTGGTCCCTCTCAGAGCAACCTATTGTGCTGCTCTTGGCGATGAACTGATGTGGCTGTACCCCATCTCGTTTGACGGACATCTGGGTGCGCGCATCATCGCCGTCCGGGAGGGATTTCTATTTCTGCCTTACGACTATATGGATGCAGATGCGTATGAGATTTTCTCGACAGAGGATGCCCGGTTGGTCGATGCCGATGAGCTTCGCCTGATGCGCAACCTGCTGTATGAGTATACCGAGGACATCTTTCAGGCTTTCGGTGACGCTATGCATCTGCTCCAAGGCAGAAAAATTGCCTCAAATTAAAAAGGAGTGACATTATGTTTGAACCAGTAATCAAGGAAAAAGGCCACCCATTTGAAGGAATAACCCGAGAGGGGATTGAAAACCGGCTGCTGGGACTGGATGATACCTTCCCGTTTCACTGCCGGTCCTGTGGGAAATGTTGTCATCATCGGTACGATATCGTTCTGACCGGATTTGATCTCTTCCGTATCGCCCAGTTCTTTTCCCGCACCCCACAGGAGATTGTGAAGTCCTACTGCACACAGGAGGGCAATCTTGTTCCCGCCTTTTTGCTGAAGGCGCGCCCCAACGGAGATTGTCCCTTCCTACGAAAAAAGAAGTGTGCTGTGCATCCGATAAAGCCCACCGTCTGCCGGGTCTTCCCTTTGGCGCGGGTATTTATGGGAAATGATGGCGCTATCTTCGATCCAGACAAACTCCAATGGGGATACCTGCTGATGGAAGATGTGGATTGCAATTCTAAGGATCGCCTTCAGTCCGTCCGTGAATGGGTCGGACCGGAGGGAACGGAAGAATACACCCGAATCGCACAAAAATGGCACACAAATTTGTTAGCTTTCCGAACATGGGCGGATCATTATGCGCCGCTTATCCCCATTCCCTATCTTCAGCGGGTGCATGATCTGTTTGAAAAATACCTGTTCCTGAATTATGACATTCAGCAGCCCTTCGAAGAGCAGCTTGAGAAAAATACGGCTGAGTTGAAAGATTTTCTTCTCCAAGTGACGCAACTGTGTAATACCGAGACAGATGAGGTGACACATGATGAAGCCTAAAAGGGACTGGATCATCCACTACTGCGCCAACGGCGTCAAATGCAGTGTCTGCGGCAAACGGGAATACCCATATCTGGAGATAATCTGTGACGCTCATACTCACGGTATGGAACGGTACCATCATCTGAATTTTCAGACGGTACTCGACACCGGCCCCAGTAACATTGGATATTTGCTCAACCGCATGGGATGCCGTGTCCAGGCAGGAGAGAGGTTTGCACCAGACGACCTGGTCAGCGGGCTCTTTACCGATTGCCAGGTGCGTCTGGATTTCTTCACAGATCCGGAGGTTTCAGAGCAGTATCTGCGGCTGATCATTCCGGACAGACAGAACCGGTGGCCGGAGGATCCGCACTGCGATTATCCATACAATATGCAGACGCAGCCTATCTCCAACCTGCGCCGGCCGGACGGATATCATGAATGCTGATGAGGAGCTGAACCAACATGATGTTCGTAGTTTATCCAGGCTACTGCTTAAATTGTGGGCGCAAAGCAGAGCTGAGCGAATGCAGGCTCGGCAGAGAGACGATTGATGGAGGAGAGCGTATTTTCTTCCTCTGTCCCTATTGTGGGAAAGAACTTGAAGACGAAGTAAAGGAGATAAAAGTATGAGTCAGAAAATTGATAGGCTGAGGACCCTGGTGGACCGGCTCAACCAGTATCGGTATGAGTATTATGTGCAGGCGAGTCCCTCGGTGTCCGATGCGGTCTACGACCGGCTCTTCGATGAGCTTGAATCACTGGAAGGCGAAACCGGTATCCGGTTGGCCAATTCCCCGACGCAAACGGTCGGCTACCCAGCTGTGGATGCACTGACCAAAGTACAGCACCCGATTCCGCTGCTTTCCCTGGATAAAGTGAAATCCATCGACAAGCTGCGGCAGTTTGCCGGCTCCCATCGTGCGCTCCTGATGCTCAAACTGGATGGGCTCACCATCAAGCTGGAGTATGAGAACGGCCAGCTGGTCCGCGCATCCACCCGGGGCGACGGCGATGAGGGCGACGATGTCACACACAACGCCAGGGCAATCACCGGCATCCCGCAGCGGATTCCCCACCCGGGTCGCCTGGTAGTGACCGGGGAGTGCTACATCAAATGCGACGATTTTGCTGACCTGAAGGGGACGCTCACCGACAGCTCAGGCAAACCTTATAAGAACGGGCGCAATCTCGCGGCTGGTTCTATCCGATTGCTGGACAGCGCAACCTGTTCCCAAAGGCGCCTGCGTTTTACCCCGTTCAATGTCCTGGAAGGCATGGAGGATACCGACAGCCGCGCACTGCGGCTCGGCCGCCTGGCAGAGTACGGCTTCGACGAATGCCCCCATTACATGGTGGAGTCCGCTGAAGAAGAAATATTACAACAGCTGATCACCGCATTGCAGGAAGAAGCGAAAGACAAGAATATCCCCATCGACGGCATTGTACTCATCTTTGATGACTTGGTGTACTCCAAGAGTCTTGGCCGCACCGGACACCATTATAAAGATGGGATGGCGTTCAAATTTGAGGACGGGTTATACAAAACCACCCTGCGGGAGATCGAATGGTCTACCACCCGCAGCGGGCTGGTGGTCCCGGTGGCGATTTTTGATGAGGTGGAGATCGACGGGTGCTCTGTTTCCCGAGCGAGTCTGCACAACATCAGCTTTATCAAAAATTTGGAACTGCGTGTCGGCTGCAATATCCTGGTATCCAAGCGCAACCAGATCATCCCGCATGTGGAGGCCTGCCTTGACCCTACTGCTGAAATTGCAAATATACCGGAATACTGTCCCTGCTGCGGAGAACCGGTGGAATATCGCGTAACCGAAAAGGAGCCCGGTAAGGTAGTAGAGAACATTTTCTGCACCAACGATCTGTGCGGTGACCGGAAGCTGCGTTCCCTGAAACATTTCGTCGAAGAAAAGGCCATGGATATCGGCGGCCTCTCCACTGCGACTTTGGAAAAGCTGGTGGAGAACGGCTTCGTCGGCTCTCCGGTGGACCTGTACCATTTGAGCGAGCACCGCGAGGAGCTGCTGAATCTGGACGGGTTCGGAGAAAAATCTTATGACCGGCTGATGGAGTCCATCGAAAACAGCCGGCAGGTTAAACCCGCCCGGTTCCTGACTGCCATGGACATTCCCTTGATTGGTCGGACAGCCGGAAACGCCATCATGGCGCTTTTCGGCACTGTTGAGGCCTTTGAGGAAGCCCTCATGGAGCACTTTGATTTTACCCAGATCCCCGGAATCGGCGAAGTCTTGATGGAGAACATCTACAGTTGGTTCTTCGAAATGGACGAAGAAGAGCACATGGTTCTCAACAGCGCCAACTGGCAGCTGTGGAATAATTTGAAGAAAGAGGTTACTTTTATGAACAACCAGAATAATACTGTTTCCGAAAATCCCTTTGTTGGCAAAACCGTGGTGGTCACCGGGTCGATCCCCGGGATGACGCGCTTTGAAGTTCAGATGAAGGTCGAAAGCATCGGAGCGAAGGCCTCCAATTCGGTATCGAAAAAGACCGACTATCTGATTGTCGGCGAAAAGGCCGGAAGCAAGCTCGACAAAGCGAAAGCTTTTGGCGTTCCCTGCCTGAGCTGGGATGAGTTTATTGCTCAGGCGGCGGTCTGAGGAGAGAGGTCGTATTATGCAGGATAAAACCCATGTCGTCGTTCTGGCGGAATACTACGAAACCGCCGGCAAACCGGAGTGTATTCTGCTTCCGGTGCCAGCCGGCATGAGGCATTTTGATTTTTCAGAGCAGGTGTGGTCTGTCCTGCGCCGCTTTGAAAGTGATCCGAATAAGGGTAAGAACTGCCTGGAGCGTTATGACAATCTGATGAAGGTGCTCAAGCCTTTTGGACCTACCGTTCTTTCGGTAGATCTCTTCAACCTGCTGTAACAAGCTGGAGACCGGGGAAGCAAAAGCTTCCCCGGCTTTCCGCTTGTAAATATCCAGTTTGTGTGCCATAATAAAAACAGTATTCGGAAAGGAGGTCGTCTCCATGGTGTATATTACCGGTGAACGGCTGACATTGCTTCAAACGCCTGCTCAGCCGCGCCGCCAGCTGTCGGAACTGATGGCATATCTCGACGGCCATGGTGCCGGAAGCGTCTGCACCCTGTATGGGCTGCGCCGCACCGGGAAAACCACACTGATGCTTCAGGCTATCCAAAGGCTTCTCGCACAGGGGGTCCCCGCTGAGCGTATCGGATATTTTACCGGCCTCAAGGGCGATGATTTCGATGATCTATATCTGGAACTTGAAGCGCTCAAGGATACTCTGGATTACTTTTTCATCGATGAGATCGGCTACTTCGCCAATTTTCTTCAGGGCGGCAGCTATCTCTACGACACCCTGGTTCGCCTCTACAATAAAAAGGTGGTCATTGCGGGAACAAACCTGTTGGCCCTTTATGTATCTGGCAAGCGCACCCTTTATGACCGCTGCCGGATCATCCATGTGCCATATCTGAGCTTTTATGAGCACTGCCGCTTTGTGCTGCAGACCGAGCAGCCCTCCTTTGAGCAGTTCACACAGTACATGAAAACCGGAGGGCTCTTCAAAGAGCCGGAGGACATCCCGGATTATGTGCAGACCAGCATCACCGATTCCATCGTGGAGCTGTTCGAAACACAGCCAGACAGCGAGGTGTTTGTCTGGCTCAAACCGCAGGGAGAGCAGGTAGACTGGAAGGCCTATGTCAACACCGTCCTTTTCCTCTCCAGTAACTATGTATCCAACAAAAGCTTCCAGACGCCGGTTTCCTTGATCCAGGACTTTGAAGTGCTGGATCGCCAGGTCAGCCGGCAGGTGGCAAAGGACTTTAAGGAGTATTTCAGCCTGAACCGCAACGACCGGGCCTACCGGATGAAGCGCACCGAAACGGTGGCACTGCTGGACTTTTTAGTGCATTGCGGCGTGATCGTCGTGCTGCCGAACCTGTTCGATGACACCGAGCCGTACAAATGCTATGTGCAGGCGCCGTTCCTTCGGTTCCATTTTACGGAACGGCTGCGGCAGATGGTAGATGGCACAGTCGTCGATCACCATAAACCGCTGTTCGGCGATTTGCTGGAGGCGGCGGTTGTCAGCGAATATCAGCAAAGTCATCCCATAGCAGATATCCGGTTTGCGCGGACGCACTGCCCGCCGGGAAGCGACTTTGTCGGCGAGATCGACCTGCTGGATTTGGATGCCAAAGACGGTTTTGAGGTGAAGCTCACCGACGGCCGCGGCTACCGAGGGTTCCAACTGCTTGGCGAACGGCCGGAGCTGAAGGATTTTCGATTTGAGCTGCTGGAAGATCGGCACTGCATGGAACAGATTTATCGGTGGGGCAAGCTGTCCTACGAAGGAAAGTAAAGAAGCGGTCCGACAAGGGCCATATAAATCGAGGTTATCTGAAACAAGTGTGTTTCAGATAACCTTTTTGTTTTGAAGGAGAAGTTGATATGCATGTCTTGAATAAAATCCTCGTTAGAATCTCTTTGGTGCCCGGAGCTGGTGAGAACCTCACAAGAGAAGATCTGGTTCGGTGCATCCGGGAGTATGCCGAAGACCAAACTGCCCCCTATCAAGGAATTGTGTTTGATGACCGTGATACTGAAACCGCCGGTGGATGGAAAGACCAGTATCCCGAAAATGTTCTGCTGGGTTCTGAATCCTTGGAACAAATCATCGCCCTTCTTGAGAGGACCCGAGAAGCACACCATGCGATATTGATCGACGAACTGCAGCGCATGGGAGATATGGGGAATCTGAGCATCCTTGATTTTGCAAAGAAATTTTGGAAGGAGTGCAGAGAGGGTTGTGTTAACAATACCGATGATTCGTACCGCCTGTTTACAGCAGCGTACTATCTCTGTCGGGCAGCACGCATCCTGAACGGGAACTATGAAACGGAATCCGGTTTTTATGATACCGATGATGAGTCTGCTGCCTTGGGACAGAGCACACTTGATAAAGTGTGCGGGGCTCCCGACGAGTGGGCTTTGGTGCTGTTTGACCACCACTTTTAAGGGATACCCAGTGTGGGATATAAAAAGAAACGATCCGGTATGGATCATATCAGTCGAAGCTGTCTGGGGCTGCTATGCCCCCGGCGGCTTTTTTCTTTGGAGGTGCTTATGTCAAAAATTACAGCAGAATCGTCTTGGGATAATTCTGAACGATTTATGACCCTGAATCTAAAAAAGAAGCGCGGAAAGATTTCTCTATCTGAAATTGAGGATTTTCTGCGCTATGGAAGCGGCGGCCAGTACCATGGCCACTACGCCATCATAATCAACGCCACAGAGTCTGCCTGCGGCGGAAGCGGTTGGATGGATGAGATCGAACCGGCCGGAGATTGCGTGACGCTCTATCCATTGGAGGAGCAGTCCTATTGCCCCTGCTGCGGCAAGGTCATCCCCTTCATCGACTACTGCCCCGCATGCGGCGCAGATCTGGAGAAGGAGCGGAATCAAAATGAAGGATAGATGAGTATGGAGTGCGGATCGCTGAGCTGGACGAGATGAGCTATCGGCAAAAGCTGTGGAGCCACCGCCCTCTCACCGACTTCTGGCGGGTGGGAAAGGGCTACGCCTCCAAGCTGGAATCTCATGGCCTGTATACCATGGGAGATATCGCCCGGTGTTCCCTCGGGAAACCCGATGAAGTTTACAACGAGGAACTGCTTTACCGCCTGTTTGGGGTCAACGCGGAGCTGCTCATTGACCACGCCTGGGGCTGGGAACCCTGCACCATAGCGGATGTGAAAGCTTACAAGCCGGAAAATAAAAGCATTGTTTCCGGGCAGGTGCTGCAGAATTGTGTTTCGGCAGCGCGGTGGACGCGGAAAAATTCAGCACCCAAAAGACAGCCCTGTTTATTGTAATGCCGGAGGAAGATCCCACCGCGTACTTCCTGGTGAGCTTGATCATCCAGCAGCTCTACCGGGAACTGATGACGGTGGCGGACGAGCATGGCGGCAAGCTGCCCAGCCGGGTGATTTTCTTCGCAGATGAGTTTGGTACCATCCCGAAACTGGAGGGAGCGGAGATGCTTTTCTCCGCCGCCCGGTCCCGCAGGCTCTCCATCGTGGCCATCGTCCAGGGCCTGATCCAGCTGGACAAAAACTATGGCAAAGAAGGAGCGCAGGTGATTCGCGATAACTGCCAGCTGACCATCTTCGGCGGCTTCGCGCCGGGCAGTGAAACAGCAAATACCTTGTCCAAGGATCTGGGGGAGCAGACGGTCCTCTCAGGCTCGGTGAGCAGAGGGAAGGATCAGAATTCCCGCAGCCTGCAGATGATGGGGCGGCGGCTGATGACCCCGGATGAGCTCAAGTCCATGCCCAAGGGTACCTTCATCACCATGAAAACAGGGATGCACCCGATGAAAACAACCTTCCGCCTGTTCCTGGATTGGGGCATCACTTTCGGCAAACCGTTCAGCCTGCGGGAAAACGCCGCCAGAGCGGTGGAATACGCGGGACGGGATGAACTCTTCCAGGAGATCCAAAAGGCTTTCCAGGCGAAGCGGGAGGCTCCGGAGCGGCAGGATCAGGACAACTCTGTTCGGAAGGTTATTCCCCGTACCGACTGACCAAGGGAGGCTGAGATATTGCGGAAACTGCAGGAGATCTATGATGACCAGAATCTCACCCACCGGGCTAAAACAGTCTATATTTATCTCGCGGACCGGGCGGATGCACTTCATCAGTGCTGGCCTTCCATCGGCACCATTGCCCGGGAACTGTCCCTCTCCAGGTCTACGGTGCAGCGGGCGATCCAGGATCTCCGGGAGCAGGGATACCTGGAAACCCAGCAGCGGTGGCGTGAAAACGGCGGAAAAAGCAGCCTGCTGTTCCGGCTGCTGAAATAACGAAAAAGCCACACCAGGGGAAAACTGCGTCCTGGTGTGGCATATGGGATAGGTCATGATGGAACGAGAAGGGGAAGAACCCACTGGAACAGTGCCAGTGTACAGAGGAAGAATAGAGTGGGCGTAGATATGAGGAGCTTCAAATGGACATCCGTATAATTACCCCGTTGTTTTCTGCAGGCTACAATGTGTCACCATCGATAGCAGTGATGATCCAGTCTTCTCCCTGTTTTGCAAAGGAAACCGTGCAGGTATTTACTTTTTCCTCAAACAGACAGAAATCCAGTGTTACGGAGCAGGTGTCTCCTGAAACCGAGATGGAAGCGGTATTGAGATCCAGCTGCGTCGCACCGTAGCCGCGTCCACCATAGACCATGTAGAGCTTGCCATCCATTTCTAAGAATTCATGGAAAAGCTCCCCGGCAATATCCGGAGTCATGTATTGCCGGAGATAGGCGAGGGCTTCCGCGTTTGTCTTGAAATTCAGAATTTCGTACAGGGCGGAACCGGTGGGATCGGTGATGTTGCTGCGGTCTGCGGCACTCTCTTCCACCACGGCAATTGGCGCTTCGCCTGCCATTGCAGCCTCCTGGCTTGTGTATACAAGGCAGTACGCTGTGTCGCCGAGCTCTGCGCCGCATGTTTCAGCGTAGCACTGGTTAATCAGATTCAGGTGAAAGTACAGCGTGTCCAGCAGCTCCTCCGGTGAAAGCGCGGCTTCCGGTGCCGGTGCGGAAGCTGCTTCTCCGGAAGGAGCAGGCACGGGGGCCTCTTCTTCGGAGGGCCCGGCCGCTGCAGACGATGACGAAGAGGTTGGTTCGCCTGTGGCAGCGGGATCGGCGCTGCCGGGCGAAAGCAGATCGCTCAAAAAAGAGCAGCCGGGGAACAGGATAAGCGTGAGGCAAAGCAGGCAGGCAAGCAAAAATCGGTTTTTCATGGCTACCTTCCTTTCCAAAGATAATATTTTTCATCGCAGCCCAAGTCCCAATGATGGGCAAGGGGCACCGGAACCGAATACCATCCGGATCACGCCCAGTCATCCACCCGTGTCAGTGTACATGCGCTTGTGCCATGCGACATAAACGGCAGGCAGACACCGTTTTCCCCTGCACCAATCAGCAGTTCCAAGCCACTGGGGCTGATCAGCATGGGATAAGTTTCGACGATAGAAGTTAATCCGTCTGTTTCCTGGCCACTGCCTGCCACCAAAGACAGAGTCAGCTCCACATAGCTCGGCCCGTCCATAACCGTTTGAATGGTCCAAAAGCCGCTCCACAGCTCCTCAAAGGAATCTGTGTTGTCATAGCTCCAACCCATGTCCACCCTGCCACCGGTTTCATCGCCAGGATAGAACATCAGTCCGAAATACCCGGTGCGGTCGGAATCTCTTACCGTCGTATGGATCACCCATTCCGAACCGGAATCCCCGGCCAGACCGAGGGCCGTCGGCCCCGCCCAATTGGCGGCGAGCCATGGCGAAAGCTCCGCCTGTGCGCCTTGCCAGCCATACTCGGTAAAGTCACCGGGGATGTAGCTGCCGTCGGGCGCGATGGTTGGAACAAGGTGGAACTGTTCATCAAGACACGGATACCAGCTGGTGGTATTTCCATAGCTGTCGGTAACCACGACCTGTGTGTCGGCCAGCGCCGGCACATCGTCCAGATTGGCAAAGAGCAGGACCGGATCGCCGCTTTCCGACCGGTAGAGGACCTCGGTGATCTCTTCTGTCTGGGTGTCCCCATTCCACTGCACCCGGTTGATGGCGACGGTGGCGTTTTTGTCCACCGGCGCGATACAGTACAGGTGCCCCGCACGGCCAACGATGCGCTCTCCGCCGATCTCCCCGATAAAGGGGTATTCTGCCAACATCCCGCTGTTGGTTTCCTGCAGCCATTTGGGGAAGCCTGTTGCAAATGCTTCCTCAAACAGTCCGCCCACATAGCCCAGATAGGCTGCGCCGAAGGTCATCCCCGGGAAATTCATTTTCTCCCGCAGCCAGATCAGAGAGTCTTTCCCTTCCGCTGTTTCAACATACTGAGGCGGGTCCAAATTGTAGGGATCATTCTGACTGCTGCCATTGCTCGGGAAGGTCCCCTGATTTTTTTCCGGGGGCTTCTGTTCCGGCTTCATGCTCTGGCTGCCGCTTGTTTGGGGGGGAGGCGCCACCGGGGGCTTCTGGGTCCCGGCGCTCTCGCTGGGGGCCGCACTTTCATTGGGGGTGACCTCTTTCTCCGGGGGTTCCTCTTCGGATTCCTTCCCCTTGCCGCTCATCTGCGGCAGATCCAGATGATTCAGCAGTTCCTGCGGATTCACTGCGCAGCCACAAAGGGACAGTACAATGGCCAGAGCCAACAGAAAGGATGGTAATTTGATTTGTATTCCATGTTTCATTGCAGGTCTCCTTTCCCCATGTTTGGATTTGTTCAGCATAGCCGATGCCGACTGTTTTGCGTTTTGACCGGCTTCTCGTTCTTTTATTCTGGGCAGGTATTGGCTTGGGCCAGCGAATAAAAAGCGCCGGCCAGCTCCTCCCCGGCGTCTATGGGGGCGTATATGGAACTGCCGTCCATAAACCGGAAGGAAGTCTGGTAGGTCGTTTCGTCCAAAAGAACGATACCGTCGTCGGGAGGCTGTTCATATTGTTTCACCTTGTTGACAAGCTGCTGTTCCTTGGCAATCCGGAGGATCTCCTCTGCGGCGTCATCTTCAATCCGTAGCCCTTCCGCTTCCGTATGGGCTCCGCTGCGGTGGATTGCAGCGTCAAAGGAAAAAAACCAATGATCCCCATCCTTTTCGAGCGTAAAGGAGTAAGAAGAGGAATGATCCATGCAGCTCCTGTTAATAGAAACGGCCTTCATTTCCGCATTCTCAGCCGCCTGATGGTGCTTGTCGGCGAGGGCATAGAGATAATCCAGGGCCTGGTCGCTGATGGAGGTTTCCTTCCTGATGCTGTTTCCATCCGTGAAAGTCATCCCGGAACTGCGCGCCGGCGCATCGGATATATGGATAAAACGTGTCCAAACCGGCTTGCGGTATCTCCTGAGCCGCGCGATCTCGTCTGTCTCACGAAGGATCGCAAGGAATCCTTCCGCGTCCGCAGCCGGGATCGGAAAAGGGCCGAAGGATGTATAATGGTTTTTCCGGTCACCAACAGGACAGCTCGCGGAGAAGAGCCAGTTTCCATCCTCTTTGCGCAGAGCGAAAGCGTACACGGGGTTTCGTTCCGTACCGTAATAAGATGTATCGAACGAAACGATCTCATGAAGAGCAGGGTTTTCCCCCTTGATGCAGCCAAAAATCCCGGAAAGCAGCAAGACAATGGACACGGCGATCACCACTCCGTATAGAAGATGTTTTCTCTTCTTTCTCGTTTTATGGCACATAGAGCCACCTTCTTTCCTGACAGGCGGGGGGAAGGGCATGGCTCCTGCCGCCTCCCACCGAAGCCCGGCTTTTCTGAAACCTGTGCTGGTACCCATGGCGCCGGACGTTATTGCTGGGGTGCAGTCCGGCGGTAGGTGCTGGCGCCGACGAGAATGACCTGCTCCCCGGAGGAAGGATTTCGGCGGTCATACAAAATCTCCATTTCTTCCGCTGAGGGGCCGTCGCCAACCAGTTGAATCTCGATGGGATTTGGGATTTCTTTTCCCGTTTCATCCATATAGATTTTTTGATACATGGAGGGAGTGGATTCTTCATATGCGGACTTGGCAATCATGCGGCGGGAGCAGCCCCATTTCTGTTTTGAGTCATCGAACCACAGTTCCTCCACAATCAGCTGTGTCCCGTCCGGGTCCAGGGAAAATATCCATTTCCGCAGGCCGTCCCGGGAGATCCAGGCGCCCTCCAGCAGGGAAAAGTGCCGCTGGCTCTCCCAGGTTTTGGCCGACTGTTTTGCTTTTGCCTGCGCTTCTAATTCATCCTCGCTGTAATACCGCTCCGTATCGCCCGTTTTCATCCACCCATAGTCATACCAGAACAGATCGGCCAGCCACGCAAACTGAGGGGAATCCAGATAGCGCAGACGATAAATCACATCGTAATCCCTGTCCTCGATCTCCAGGCCGCTGATCCTCTCTGCAAAGTCCGCCTGGATGGTGAGAACACCTTTTTCAAATACAAGCTCAAATTCGCCGCCAAGATCCTCAAAATCCGCATCAAAGCACCTGACCGGAGCGCCTTGCAGATTTGCTCCCTTGTAATAGAGCTTCATTTTGCCCGGGACGTAAACAGTTTTGGTAATATGCCGGATCCGAAAGGCATCAGAAAGCGCGGTTTCCGGGTATGAATACACAACCGGATCGCTGCTCTGCTTACAGGCGGAAAGGCCAAGAAAACATGTCAGGAGGCTGATTGCGATAATAACAATGTCTCTTTTCACGGTGTCCCACCTTTCCCCAATAGCCGAAGGCTCCCGCCCCGTTTGGAGCGGGAACCATTCCCTTATGGTTATCGTGTTTTCCTTGGCACTGCTTTTACTGGAACTTCATGTTGTTGAGAATAATGTCGGGCACCGTTCCCGGGACGCAGTCCAGATCGGTCAGCCCGATGGAGAGCGCGCGGGTGTCGTCGATCTGCGCCACATATTCGATCCAGTCATAACCGATATACTCATAGGTGCGGCCCTTGAAGGTGATGCCGCCGATGACCCGGTCCTCGATTTCCTGGAAATTCTTGTAGGAAGACTTGTTGGACTCGAGTTTCTCCAGGCTCTCCCGCAGTGTGAACTTTATGGCGCCAGCACCGAAGGCGTCGGGATCCTCGTTCTCCACGATCATGTCTTTTTTAGACGACCAGCCGCTTTCCGGGATGGTCGTTGTGATCGTTACCTTCACATCATCCTTGGCAAACTGGGTGACTTCCAGGGAAAAATCCTTCATGGGCATGTTGGCTGCGGCTGCCTTGTCCACCTCGGCGGCTTCGGCTTTTACGGCATCCAGATACTTGGCAATCGCTTCGCTGCCGGAGAAACCGCTGGTGTTATAACCGCTGACCGTATAAACGCCCGGCTTGTCTTCATCGAAGTTGACGTAGATGAAGTTGTTTGGGTTTTCTGACGAGATCCACTTGTAGTAACGCTTATTTACCTTCATGTGGTCGCTGTACTCTTCCTTGACGAACTCGCCTTCCACGCCGAAATAATCCACTATCTCTTCGTAGGAGGTGTTGAAAATGTCCTTGGCCACCTCATTCATCCATACATAACCCTTTTGTACCTGTTCTTCGGTCACGATACCATCCCCTCCGGATGTGTTTCCAGCCCGGTCCGATGCCGGGGTGCTGTTATTGCCGCTTCCCGCCGGAGCGTCAGCGCCGATGCTGTCGGGCATGGGTTTGCCCTCGTCAATCAGAGGTACACACCAATCGTAATAGTAGGCGGGGAAATACGCTTCATCCATATCGATTTCCCAGTAGGTGCCCCAGCGGCGCAGGAGGATATCATAGGTGAACGCATCTGCGCCGTTTTCATAGTCGCCGGAGATAATTATGGTGTCCACAAAATCCACCAGGCCCGGATCAACGATCCAGTCCGCGTGCTCCAGGGCCATATCGGTGAAGTAGCCGCCCTCAGACATAATCGTGCCGTACTCGGTGGTTCCGTCTTCATTCAGGCTCACCGCTGCCGAAACCATCGGCTGTGCCTTAGCGTAGTCTGCGTCCCAGAGGGTGACGGTGCCCATATAATCTTCGCCGATGTCAATCGCACCGCAGATATCCCAGGATTGTCCTTCCATACCCGCATCCGCGTAATAACCTGAGCAGCCGGTCATACTCCACCAGCCGTACCAGTCGCCGTTCCACCAATCGAGCATGAGATCGCCAGTTCCGGCAGTCGGTAGGGATATAGCGCTGCCGGATGCACTGTTTCCGGCGGATCCATGGTTGAGTTCGGATGGGTCAATGGTAATTTTGCCGCTTTTACTGCCAAACGCCTCCTCGAAGGTTACTTCCACTTCGCTCGCCCCATCATTTAGGACAAAAGAGGTGCAAACCTCAAGGGTTGTCCCCGGTGCAACTTCCAGGAATTGGCTTTCAATCACCGTATCATAGGAGTCTGGGCCGGTAAAGACGGTGGCAACCTCCAGTTCCACGCCATTCTGCATAGCTGTTTCGGAAACCGACCAGAGGTAGGATGCGTTGTCCTTGCTGTTGTTGGTGAAATCCAGCGTGATAATAAGGGCATCGTTTCCATCCGAATCCTCCATGATGCACGCGTCCTTGTAGAGAAGCGTATAATCTCCCAATTTGATCAGATTGGGATCTGTATTCTTATCCTTATTTTTGCCGCAGGCGGCAAGACTGAACAGCATAACTACTGAAAGAAGAAGGCACAAAAGCCGACCCGTTGTGTGTTTCATAGTTCCCTCCCGAAATCATTCAGTGATACAAAAATCTGCTGATTACCAGGCACTAAACCGTAATCTCCTAAAATCAGGATGTGCATACCATAAATGTCCCATCTTACGGTTGCTTTTGGATGTAGTTACCGTCCTTGTCGGTGAACTTCCCGGTAGCGATCTTGATTAAATCAACAAGATATCCGATGCCGAACAGGCTGAGGGTCAGCGTATAGAGAATCCCCGTACCGATCTTACCGACATAGTAGCGGTGTACGCCGATGCCGCCGCAGAACAGGCAGAGCAGCAGCGTCGTCATCCAATCTTTTTCGCTGCACTTTCTTTCGGATGTAGTTGCTTGCATATTATTGTTAAAATTTTTCATCGTAATTCCTCCTTTGAAATCAAACATCAGGTTAATAAGTGGGAGCATGTTGCATTTCTATGTGGGTTATTGTTTTTCGAATGTGCCGCTGATACCATAGCCGGAGTTCTCGTTCATGGTGAGGCTGTTGCCATCCACCGAGAAGGTGTAGGTAGAAGGTTCGCTCCAACTTTCCAGCGTTACCGTGAGCTGGTCGCCGTTAATCGTATAGGTACCGTCCTGATTTATGTAGGCGTTTTCCATGGTACACTTGCCTTTTCCATCAAAGGTCCATGTGATCACGCCGTCATATTCAAATTCGGCGGACCAGGCGCCGGCCAGCGCATCTTTGCTGCCGCAGGATGCAAATGTCAGGAGTACAGCTATGGACAGAATAAGTGCTGCAAGTTTTTTCATTTTACGACATCCTTTCGTTCCGTTTATCGGTCAGTTGATTACAGCGCCGCCGCAGTATTCACAGCAGCCGCTGGCATCCGGTGTGGTAGTCGCACCGCAGTAAGGGCAGGTGACCGCGGCCTTGGGGGCTGCGGCTGCGGCCGCTTCATCCCGCACCTGCTGCCGGACCTGGAGCAGCGCATCCCGGATTTCCATCCCCATCTGCTCATACTGCCGGTATTCCACACTGGCGCGCACTTCCTCAGCGTTGGAGATGAGGGAGCCGCCTCCCATACCCAACGTTTTCCGCCGCAGTCCGCCCCGGGATGCGGGCATAGCGTCCGGCCCATCCAGCAAGGTTTCCTCGTCGTTGTCCACAGAGGAACTGTTCAGCCGGAAACGGATCTCGTCAAAGTAGGGGTTGTTGACGTTGATCACAATGTAGAAATCATAGGAATAGGCGTACCGCCTGGGGCTGAAGCTCTGGCGGTTTCCCTCCTTGTCTTTGTATTCGATCTCCGTTTTGCTTTCATCGATATCCAACTTACATCCGGTAACATCGGAGAAGGCCAGGACATCCGGGTTGGCGTCCTCCAGATTCCTGGCGGCGGTGACCATAAACAGTCCCGCATCCTCGTCCAGCAGCACTTTTGTGTTCTCTCCCAGGGTTCGGGTGGTGCGGAATGCGGTGACTTTTTCCCGGTTCGCTTCCCGGTAGGCCAACTGTTCCCGGATCTCGGCCACGGTGCTCTGGCGGCGGTCGCTGAACCATGGCGAGAGCTTTTTGGCACAGTTTTTGCACAGGTTTCCGTCCTCCAGCTTGCGGTTGCCGAGCAATCCGATCTTTTCACCGCAGATATCACAGTACTTTTTATCAAACAGTCCCATGTGAATGCCCTCCTTTGTGTTTTACAGCGTGTATCAGGCGACGGTGCTGTCAGATTTGGAGTTCAATATCGCACCATAGATGTACAAAGCAGGGACCGCCACACCTGTCAGGAGGCTCGAGATGCTGAAGCTGGCGCCATTGACCATGTTCATCACCATGCCCAGGATGCTGAACGCAGCAACGATGACGCCCCATACGATCAGGTTTTTGGAGTTTTCGCTGCTCTTGCTGTGTTTCACCCCTTTGATTCCCGCGATCAGCTGGCAGATGCCGCCGACCAGCGTCAGAACCAGCCATGCCCAGTATGAAAATGTCAAACCGGAGGCCCCTCCCAGCCCGGCGGCCAGCGCGCCCAATCCGCCCAGAAAAACACCGGCGAAAACAGAAAATACCGCTGCAATGATCAAAAAAATGCCTGTGATTTTCAAAAATTTGTTTCCTTTCATGTCCATGTCATGATAGACCCTCCTTCATTTTTGCGATTGCGTGTTTTCTTTTATTCTACAAGGTACGGGTTGCCGCGCACTGCGCAACACGTTGCTGCTGCTTGGCATTGCCTACCTTTTAGTCCACAGTACCAGTTCCACCCCCTAAAAATCCATTGCATGATTGTGTATTTTGGGTCGGTTTTCGAAAAATACATCATTTAATTAGTGCAGAATGCTTGCTTCTAAATCGAATTTTTATGCAAAACGATAATATCCAAACCAGTTTTCCTCCGTTTAAATCCCTCTCAAAAGGTGGAAATGCAAAAAGCGACGGCCTGGAAGTTGATTCTTCCAGACCGCCGCTTCACGATGGTCCCGAACAGGCCAGGGGCGACGATACGGTATTCTTATCAGGGAATGGCCTTTTCTGTGATGGCACTTGCACGGTTCCCGAGGAATTTTCTTTGGGACGCCCGGACGATGCGCTGATGCAGCGGATAAAACCTTATCTGGAGGGGTGTCCCATTGATGTTTGTTTTCTACTGATCAGGAAGCCGTAGGCCGTACCGCATATTCCGCCGATAATATGCATTAAGTTGGCTACATCGTCCTTGATAAAAAGGATGGAATAGAGTTCCCGTCCCAGATATAAAACAGCCACCAGGATCAGGGTAACAGGAATCCCTCCATCCTCCATACCGGACAACGAGGAAAGCATGATGAGCATGAAAACAATGCCGCTTGCACCCAACAGACCAGTATTGGGGAAAAGGGCAATCTGCAAAAGGCCGGAGACAAGGGCAGTTAATAGGATCCCCGTCAGGAGCACCCGGCTGCCATACCGCTCCTCCAGAGGGGGGCCGATCACCAGAAACATCAGCATATTCCCGAAAAAGTGATCCAGATCCGCATGGCCCAAGACATGGCCCACCAGCCGGATATAGGTGAAGGGATCCCGAAAGGAGGAACGGTAGACGGAAAAAAGAGCAGCGGTTGTCCAGCCGTTTGACAGCCAGCCAAGAACCAGGGCGGCCAATGAAATCAGGAAAAAGCTGATTACAACAGGCGAATTGTACTGGATTTTTTTCATAGATCTCCCTCCATGCTTATGGTGTTGCAGAAAGCACGGCACAAATGGAAAGCAGGACAGTCCTAGAAGCCGTTGCCTTGGTCATCCTGCCGCATCAGAGCAGCGTAGCGAAGCAGCTGCTTGAGGGAGTTTACCCCCAGTTTGCTGTAAATGTTTTTGTTGTGATAGCGCAGGGTACTCTCTTTGATAGCGGCAACGGAAAGGATCTCCTTTACGCTTTTGCCGGAGAGGTAATAGGCAAAAATCCGATGTTCCGTAGGGGTCAATGTCTCAATTCCATGGAGGAACTGCCGATAGTCGGCGGGGTCGACCTCCTGCTTTCGGTCATAGGCGAGGCGGGAGATTTCCGCCTGTGTAGATTCGTATTTTTCCAGGGCTCTGTCAAACGCATCCTGAAGGCGCTCTTTTTCGCTCTGCGCGTCCTGTTTCTCCTGGGTCAAAAGGGCCAGAGTGCGCTCGTGTTCCCGATCCTGCTCTGCCAGGAAGGCGAACAGGTCGTCGATTTCCGCAATGTAGAACAGTTCGCCATTGCGGTTTTCCGATTTGATGTTCGCCAGGCTTTTCAGGATGGGGGAGATGAACCGCCGGCTGAAATAGAAGCAGCAGACGATGGTGACAAAAATCAGCAGCAGTACCAAGAGCACCGTCTGCATGCCGCTTTTGATAAGTGCACGGTCATAATCTTCTTTTGGGATCAGGACCGCCGCTGTAATGGCCGGGTCACGGTAGGAGAGGAAGACCTCCCTTGAAACACCGATGTAGGAGCTGTCCTCTCCCGAAAATAGAGTGAGCCCGCCACCCAGGTCTGTTGCTGTGAGATTGCCTTTGGGCGCAAAATAATACCCATTGGAAATGCCGCAGCTCAACCCCTCTTCCGCGTGAAGGGTACCGTTATCACCGGCGGTCAGCAGGCAGACCATATGGGGCAGGTTGGTGGGCTGCCCATGAAACAGCTTAAAATACCGCTGGCTCACTTCAAAGCCGCAGAGCCCATAAACTGCCCCATCCTGCCCAATCAGCGGGACGGTCATCAGGACAGCCTGCTCGGAGGTCCCGGGGAGGGTGAACAGGTCGGTGATCCGATAGGAGCTTTCCAAGGGCAGGGACGCGCGGGAAAAAAGCTCCCCATAGTTGGGAAACAGGTCGCTTTGAAACTCCAGGCGCCATTTCCAGTGAGGGGTCACCCCGTAACGCCTGCCGGTATCCACCAGCCCGCGGTAAAGGAACAGATCGTCATCCGCGATGCCGTTCCCGGATTTTTGGACATACAGCCCGCTACGGGACTGTCCGGCATGTTCAATGCGGGAATTGACGGTGGCGTCAAACAGTACAAAAGCGCCGGAACAATCGCTCTGCCGCAAGGATTGGCAGAGAGGACCGATTACGGCTTCCTGTACCCCGGCAATGTGAACGGCAGAATCGGTCAGCTGTTCAAAGAGGATATTCTGCTCCGTCAGATAGCCTTCCAGCAGCCTGGTCATCTCCTGGGAAAGATGGATTCCCAGGACGGCGGTTTTTTCCCAGTAGGAGGCCATATCCCGTTCAAAGACCTCCATCTGCAGCGCAAGTGTCTGGGCGGTTTCTTTTTTTGTGCTGCTGAATCGTCCGGACAGAAACAAGCCGGATGCCAGAAAGCACATCAGGATTGCCGTAAGAAGCAGCATTGAGCCAAACAATTTCCGTCTCAAAGAACGGCGGGAATACTGCAGGTTGGAGAATACACGCATAAGATCCCTCCGTTTTACTGAACAGAGCAAAACAGATCCCAGGTCTCCTCTGCCAAAAGATCAATTGATTCGCCCTGCTGAGCCCGCTGGTGCAGGGAGGGCTGCATCTGGCGAAGTTCTTCATAAAGAGCGTTTGCCCTGCGATAGAAGTTGTTATCCGCTGTCTGGACAAAGGGGGTGTATGTCTCCCGCATGGTTTTGATGGATTCGTAAAGCTCCCGGTAGCTTTCATTGGGAAACGGATAGCTATTGATGGCATCGAATGCGCCATTGTTGACCGGCATATACCCCGTTTCCACTACAAATTCCAGATTGCGCTGATTCTCGGTAAACCAATGGAGAAACACGGAGGCAGCCTCCGCCTTTTGATCGGTGGTCCGATAGGCAGAAAGACCAACGCCTGTCACAGGCATTATGCCCGTTTTTCCTGTTGTTTTGGGAAGGGGGAGCACCCGCAGATTGGTGGGTTCCGATGTGTTATCAGGATAAGTTACGATGTCATTAAAATAGAGGATTCCCGCCGTGGAACCGATCCCTGTCAGCGCCTCACCGGTGGTGAGCTGGGTGGAGGCGTACGGGTCGGACAGGGAGATGTGCCCCTGGACGAAGGGACGTGCAAACTGCATCCAGGCCTCCCGGAGGAAGGGGTTCTCAAGGTCGTACCACCCGTCGGCGGCATAAAGGCTGCCGCCCTGCGCCATAGCGTCCAGTTCCATATTGTGGAGCAGATAGTCGAGGGCGCAGAAAGATTTGCCCCCGGACCATTCATAGTACCGGGCGGCGGCATCAAAGAATCCATCCCAATCGGCAAGATCACTGCAGGAAACACCGGTTTCAGCGGAGAAACGGTCAAATTGCGAGCCGTTCATAAACAGTGCGTAAGAAGATTTGGATACCGGAAAAACCGCCAGATGATCTTCTACCATCCCCTCGGCAGTAAACTCCTTTACAAAATGGGAAAGTTCCTCTTCGCTGAAGCAGTCCTGCCAGTCCAGAACGTGTTCCACACCCATCTGTTTGATGATGCCGGGGAAAGAGGAGAAAAGATCCGGCATCGCCGGAGCTCCGGGCTTATTGGCGTGAGCGTCCAAAAGCTGGGGGCTAAGTTCAACGCTGTTGGTCACCACAGTGACATCGATGATAATCCCCTTTTCTTTGCCGACGGTTTCGTTAAACTGGGCGATCAGGCGGTTCATGGGGGAGTCCGCCTGCTCCCCATATACATGCCACATGGTGAGGGTGACAGGGGCGGCGGGGGAAAGGGTGGTTTTGCTTTGGCATCCTCCCAAACCGGTGGCACACAGCAGCATGAGCATCCATACCAATAATCTTTTCATTTCGCGATCCTCCTTGCGGATTACTCCGCCTGATCCCCGATATTTTTGTAAAATTTCGTGTTTTCCCCTCAATTCGCGGGGAATTGGGGGGGACAAAAATACGGGAATTTTGTAAAGTGTAGGTGCAAGCACGACCAAGGAGGGCATAGGTCCTGCCCAAGCCAACCATCAGGGAGGGGGAGCCCCGCTTTTTGTCGGAGATGTCCCGCAAAAAGAACGCTCTGTCTGCGCGGCCAACGATGAACAGAGCGGCCCCCAAACTGATTTTATTATAGCGTAGACCATTGATTGAATCAAGATACACCGTAAGGCCAGGTTCAACAGGAGGAAGAAAGATGGCGAAGGAACGGTTCCGGGAAACAGCGGACTATACGGTGTCCGCCGGGCCGGACGGATACTGCTTTCGTTTTTATTGCGCTGTTTCGGGCGCTTTGCTCTGTGTAGCCGGCCCCATCCGGCAGGGCTCACAGGATACGGCTCTGGAAACCGCCTGGCAAACAGTGGGGCGGAGCCATTTCAACCAGTGCCACCGATGCGGGAGATGGGTTTCCGATGTGATGTACAATGCGGATGCATTGGAATGCGTGGAATGCGCCCCCTGGAAGATCTTCCCCCATTTCTGCCCGCATTGCGGGGCCAGGGTTTCCGGGGCCGGGGATTCCTGCGCCAGATGCGGCGTCCGTTTACCGGGAGCGAAAGAACCCGGGGAGTACTATCAAAGGATCCGCAGGATCGGCATGGAACAGTATGGATTTGGGCCGGACGCTATGAAAAAAAGGAAGGTTTGCCGGGCCTGTGGCGCTGCCATGTCCAGTGAAGAAGAATTTTGCAGGGGGTGTGGGGCAATCCTTCCAAAGGAAACCCTGTTTGATTTGTATCGGGCAAAGCATTTTTATTGCCCGGCCTGCGGTGCCGTTATGGCGGATCCTCCAGTTTCTGCCCCCAGTGCGGCAAGCGGCTGCGGAACCTGTGATTCCCACTAAAAAGCGCGAACAGGAGGATTTTTATGAGGCTGCACAAGAGAATGGTTGTTTTGTCGGTTTTCCTATTATTCTGCTTCCTGCTGCCGGCAGGCTGTTCCCTGTCCCCCAAAAGCGGCGAACAACCGGTCACCATCAATATCTGGCATGTCTACGGGGCCCAGACCGATTCCCCGCTGAATAATTTTATCCAGACCTTCAATGAAACGGTGGGGAAGGAACAGGGGATCCAGGTGGAAGTTTCCATGATCTCCAACAACAAAAACATCCACAAGGATATTCTTGCCGCCGCCAACCGGGATCCGGGGGCCTCCCCGCTTCCGGATATCTTTCTGGCCTACCCCAATACCGTTATGGCGATGCCGGATGAAAATATCCTGGTGGATTACCGCGATTATTTTACAGAAGAAGAACTGGCGGCCTTCCTTCCTGCGTTTCTTCAGGACGGGGAGGTAAACGGGCGGCTGGTGTGCTTGCCGGTGGCCAAGTCTACCGAGCTGCTTTACATAAACCAGACGGCCTTTGACCGGTTTTCCGCCGCCACAGGGGTGCCGCTGAGCCAGCTTGCCACATGGGAGGGGCTGTATTCCGCCGCCTGTGATTATGCTGCCTGGACCGACGGCCAGACGCCGGATCAGCCCGGCGACGGCAAAGCCCTTTTTGTTCACGATTTTCATTTCAACTACTTTCAGGTGGGGGTACAGTCCCTGGGGGAGTCCTTCTTTGACGGGGAGACCATCGCTTTTGGGCCCACCTTTGAAAAGGTATGGGATCCTTATGCAGAAGCCTGCTTGTCCGGCGGCGTGTGGCTGCGGGAGGGATACGCCACCGAACCCCTGCGGACCGAAGAGGCGATTGTCAGCGTAGCGTCCTCGGCCGGCATCCTCTACTTCTCCAACGAGGTGATCCACCCGGATAACATCACCGAGCAGATCCAACTGACGGTGCTGCCCTGCCCGGTGTTTGAAGGCGGAAAGAAGATGGTGATGCAGCGGGGAGCAGGCATGTGCACCGTGAAATCCACGCCGGAGCGGGAAAAAGCCGCCATCACCTTTTTGAAGTGGCTGACCGAGGCGGAGTGCAACACCCGTTTTGCTGTCAGCGCAGGATATATGCCGGTGACGCAGGAGGCCTTCGACCGGTATCTGCCCCGGGAGATTGAAAACCTCACCGAACAGAAATTCCGGGAGCTTTATAAAGCGTTTCAGCAAACCCAGCGTGATTATCAGTTTTATTCCGCACCTCAGCTGGGAAGCTACCTGGAAACCGAGAATGCTTTTGAAGATCAGATCCGGCGCTGCCTGAGAAGCCAGCGGAAGAAATATTTGGCGTTTCCGGATCAGGCAGATGAACACCTGGCGGAGATCACAAAGGAAAGCTATGGGCTGTTTCGGGATTTAATGGAGCGTTGACGGCTATGGGAAGGGAGTGACAGTCAGTGGTGCAAAGCCCATGGAAGGGCATCTGGAAACCCCTTCCCAAGGTACAGCGGAAAAGTATCCGGATGCAGCAGAAGCTTTTTTTATACTGGAGTTCCATGATGCTGGTCGTCCTTTCCATCTTTCTGGTCGTCCTCAATATGACCGGCGTCTTTTCGGCATCGGATGAAAAGATGCAGCAGATCGTATCGGCGCGGCAAAAAAATATCATTGCCGATCTGTCGGAGCAGTTCGGCAGGATGACGGCGCAGGGGATTGCGGTTTCCGAGCAATCGTCGGCCCTCATCAGCGACCATCTTTTTACCGATCCGGTCGCATCGCTGAACGACGACCCTGTGCGGATTGAGAAGCTGGAATCCCTCCTGTATGACTATCTCAATATATCGCTGCAATCCGCTCCATGCAGCGGGGCGTATCTGGTTTTAGATGCCACCACCAATTCCCAGGCGCCCGGGGCGCAGTTTTCCCAGGCCGGCCTTTATATCCGGCTGACCAACCTGAGCAGCAAGGGGGCGGCAAACCAGGATGTGGTTTTTTACCGCGGCATCCCTGATGTGGCCCGGGAACACCAGCTGGAACTGCACAACCGTTGGAAGCTGGAATTTGACACTTCCAAATTGCCCGGATATGAGGGGATGTTTGGACGCCCGGCAGGGCGGCTGGCGGAAAATGCCCTTTGGACGGAACGGTTACGGTTGACCGATACCTGGGAGAATGTGATGCTCCTGATGGTTCCCATCCTGGGAAACGATGGCTCGGTGCAGGGCGTGTGCGGGCTGGAACTGAGCGAACTGTATTTTCTGCTCTCCTATCCATCGGAAGAAAGTGGTTTTGGCAGCATGGTGACCCTTCTTGCACCCATGAGCGGCGACACCCTCCTTCTCTCCCACGGAATGGCCGGGAGGCTGGAGGAAACGTATCTCAACACAGAGGAAGTTTTACAGGTGGAGGAGGGGAAATATTTTAACCGGTATATTGGCAGCTCCCAGACGTTTTTGGGCGTCCACACCAGGATGGATCTGCGCATGGCAGACGGTTCCCAGCTATATGCGGTCACGCTGGTCCCCGAAGCCGCTTACCTGCGTGCGGCGTCTTTGGAAAGGGCCCTTTGGATGCTTGGGGCTGTTGTGGTTTTAGGGATTTTATTGGCCCTTTCCATCTATCTTTCCCGCTCTTTTGCCCAGCCGATTTCCCAGAGCCTGGAATCCATCCGGAACGAAGGGCCGCTGCGTAAAGGATGCTCCGGCGTGTCGGAGATCGACGAGCTGTTCGATTTTATACAGGCAAAGATGCAGGCGATGGGCGGCTCGCAGCTTCCCTCCACGATTGAGGAACTTTTTTCTTCCCTCGCCCAGCGGGCAGCCGGCCTGACGCCTACCGAGCACAACATTCTGAGATATTATGCCGATGGCAAAGGGATCAGCGAGGTGGCCGAAGAGGCCTGCATCAGCATCAACACGGTCCGGAGGCATAACGCGAACATCTACCAGAAGCTGGGGGTGGGTTCCCGGGAGGAACTCCTGCTTTACATCGAACTGTTCCGCCGCTGCGACCGGCTGGACGAACTGCTGTAAACGAGGTTCCATCGACAAGCTGAAAAAACCTTAAACAGGCAGGACGGCAGACTTTTCAGGAAGTTGCCGCCCTGCCTGTTTTGCATTATCGGCTGTTCCCGGAAGGGAAGATATCTCTTCTGGATATGTGCATTTTCAACAAAATTATTCCCAAAAAAGAAAGCATAGCACACTAAATAAATGATGTATTTTTCAAAAATGCCCCCGAAATACATAATCATGCAATGGATTTGAAAACAAAGAACTGGTACTGTGGATGCAAAGAAGCGACAGGACAAAAGGAAAGGTGGGGGGTTCGGTGAAACAGGTTATCAGGGAACATCTGATCGATTGCTCCGATCAGGAAAAATTTGTTTTCAACCTGATTTGTCCGGAGTGCGGAAAAGTGTGGCAGAGTACGCCGGCCGGCTTTTCCAAGGCGGGAGGAGATCCCCGGACCGAATCCAAGCGGGTCGTCTTTTATCTGCTTTATGAGCGGGAAAAGAAAAGGGCTTTCGACAAGGCGGTGGAGGAAGCGGGCCATTTCTTCAATTTGTGTCCATTATGCGAGCGCCTGGTGTGCAACAACTGCTTCCTTATCTGCCAGGAGATTGACATCTGCCGCCGGTGTGCAGAGCGGCTGCAGGAAACGGGAGAGCAGGTTTCGTTTGCGGGCTGGGCAACCCATGAGGATCATTGCGGCGAGAAAACAGGCTGAAGCATCGGACGCAAAAACAATCATCCATTGACAGGCCGTGAAAAAAACATGTTTTATCCTTGACATGAAAGTAATTTGGGAGGCGAACCACCTATGGCAACTGGTATTACTACTTATCAATGCCCAGCCTGTACCGGCCCGCTGCATTTTGCCGGGGAGAGCGGGAAGCTGGAATGCGATTACTGCGGGAAATCCTATGAAGTAGCGGAGATCGAGAAGCTTTTCAGTGAAAAAGAAGCGGCTTCCGTGGCAGCCCAGGCCAAATCGGATGCAGCCCGGGAAAGGGAAAATGCTGCGGCTCAGGAAATGGGAATGGCCTGGGATGCACAGGAGTCCGCAGGGATGAAGAGTTACAACTGCCCGTCCTGCGGCGCCGAGATGATCTGCGACGCAACCACCGCGGCGGCCAGCTGCCCTTACTGCGGAAATCCCACCATTGTGCCCGGGCAGTTTACCGGCGGGCTGAGGCCGGAACTGGTGATCCCCTTCAAGCTGGATAAGCAGGCGGCTGTTACAGCCTTGAAAAAATACTACCGGGGCAAAAAGTTTTTGCCGAAAACCTTTTGCGAACAAAACCACATTGAGGAAATCCAGGGGGTCTATGTCCCCTTCTGGCTGTGCGACTGCCAGGTAGACGGGACAGTTACCTATCACGCCACAAATTCCCGCACCTGGAAGGAAGGGGATTACGAAATCACCGAGACAGACCACTATCAGGTTGACCGCAGCGGCCGGATTGGATTTGAGCGGATCCCGGTGGACGCTTCCACCAAAATGCCGGACGCCCACATGGACGCCATTGAACCTTATGATTACAACGAGCTAAGGGCCTTTTCCACCGCCTATCTGCCCGGTTTTCTGGCGGATAAATATGACGTAAGCCAGCAGGACAGCATGGCGCGGATCGAAACCCGGGCAGAAAACAGCGCCGAAATGGAGCTGCGGAATACGGTAAGAGGGTATGAGGCGGTACATCTGCAGGATCGAAGTTTCCGGCTCCGGAAATCCAACATGAAGTACACGCTGATGCCGGTTTGGATGCTCAGTACAAAATGGAACGGCCGGAACTTCCTGTTTGCCATGAACGGCCAGACCGGGAAGCTGATCGGCGACCTTCCGGTGGACAAGGGGAAATATTTCGCCTGGTTTGCCGGGATCGCCCTTCCGCTGATGGCGATCATCCTGGGATTCTGGTTTTTATTGTAAGGGAGGTGGAACAGATGAAAAAGAAACTTTTCGGATTCTGTGCGGCGATATGTTTCCTGCTGTCGATGGCCTGCCCGGCCTTTGCCTCGGCGGCGATTCTCCCCTTCAATGAAGCGGATATCCCCTTCGATACGATGGTAACCGATAACGCCGATCTGTTGACCGACGCTCAAGAGGAAGAATTGTCCGCAAGGGCATGGGCCCTGACCCGGGAATACAATTGCGCTGTCTATATCGTCACCCTCCCCTCACTGGAGGGTATGGAAGCATGGGAAGCAAACGAGTATCTTTTGGAAACGTACAAAATGGGCTACGGCCGGGATCAAAGCTGTGCTGTCCTGCTGCTTTCCATGGAATACCGGGATTACGATATCATGGCCCATGGCTATGGGAACATCGCCTTTACCGACTACGGAAAAGAGAAAATGGCGGAACGGTTCCTGGATGAATTTGGGGATGACGATTGGTACGGCGGATTTACAGAGTATCTGGACTGCTGTGAAGAATACCTGGAGCTGGCCCGTGAAGGAAAGCCCTTCGATGTGGGCAGCGACCGCAGCCCGGTTCTGGGGCTGGCGATTGGCATCCTGATCCCCCTTGGGATCGCTTTCGGGGTTTGCTCCGTTTTCAAGGCCCAGATGAAAACAGCAAAGATGCAGGAGGCGGCGCAGGCCTATATTGACCAGGACGGCCTGGTGCTGACGGGACAGCAGGACCGGTTTACCCACACCACCCGCTCGGAGCGGTATATCGAACCCCCAAAGGATAGCGGCGGCACAACGGTCAGCGACAGCGGGTCGTCCCACCAAAGTGGGAAGTTTTGACAGGGGCCGGCTGAAAAGGAGAGTGAGCCCCATGTTGTATAAACGAATAGGAGCGGGACTGCTGGCGGTAGCGATAGCCGCTTCTCTGACAGCCTGCGGCATCCTCTTTCCATCGGCGGTCCAGGAGCTTCTTTCTTCCGGGGAGAAGATTTCCGGTTCTCCGGCGCCGGCTCCCGATGCCGGGAACAATGCCGGAAAAGAGACGCCTGCCTCCCAAGAAGTCAACGGCAGCGAACCCGAGGCAGAGAAGGCCCCTGCCCCGCATCAGGAAAACAAGGATCAAAAGGATGGGAAACCTCTCTCCCTTTTCTGGGCGGAGGACGGCGATCTGGGCTGGAAGAACGGGGAGCTGCTCTACACAGCCGACTGGGATTATCTCTATTTGAGCGGCGAAGACGCGGCTGCCTATCCGGCTTTGGCCGGTGCGCTGGACACGCTGAATCAGCAGGCTGCCAGTTCCGGGGCCCTGTGGTCGGAAAAGCTGAAGGAGATCCTGGAAGAAAAAACCTGGGGCGACGATCTGGGCGGCTATTGCGGCCGGTATACCCAGCGGAATGTGGTCCGCAGGGCGGACCAGACGGTTCTGAGTATCCTGCATTATATGGAGCTTGACAGCATCGATAATTTCGAAAGCATACTCCTGGGAACAACCAATCTGGATCCGGCGACCGGAAGGAAACTGGCCCTTGCCGATGTTTTTGCCGATCCCGATGCCCTTCCCGCCCTGCTGGCGGAACAATGCCAAAAGGACGGACTGGACATGGGCGGGCAGGAGGAATACTTTGCCGACTGTATGGCCCGGGGAGATTTCCGGTGGGTGGTGGGTTACCAGAATGTGGGCTTTGATTTCCCGGTTCCGGAGCTTCCTCCCCATATCCTCTATGCGGGCAGTTCCCTGCCGGTATCCCTCTGGTATCATGATGTGCCCGATCAGTTCCGGGAAAAGTCCCGGTCCCCTCCCGATCAATACGTCATCAAGGTGGACCCCCAGCGGCCCCTGGAAGTGGACCTGGACAGCCGGGATGGCCGTAAGGACTGCATTTATTACGAATCCAGCCCGGGATGGCTGGAGATCGGCGTCAATGACCAGTGGCTTTCTCCGCTGCCGGAGGAGGAGCTTGAATTTTACGGTACCTTTGAACTGTATTTTGTCCATCTGGCGGAGGGAAAGAACCTTCTGTACATGAATGAGCTGTCGGACAACGCGTACTACACCATTCTGGTCTGTTCCCTGGAGGATATGCGCTTGCTGGAAAACCTCTGGGGCATGGGGTTCTATGAAGAATTCACCGAGGACGGCGAGAGAAGACAAGAGGTGTTCACCGATCCTTCCTCCTTTACCCTGTATGCCATGCTGGAAATGCTGGGAACCATGTGGGGGACCTGTGAATACCAGGTGGATCCTGCCACCGGGCTGCCCGCAGCAAAACAGCCCTACTTCGATCTGCTTAACGACAACATCCTGACCACCAGGATCCAGGTAGAAGCCGCCGCCCTGCCGGAAGAAACGCGGGAATCGATCCCGGCGGGGACACAGTTATCCTTCCTTCGCACCGATTGCCAAAGCTATGTGGATATGGGGACGGAGGACGGCAGGGAATACCGGATCTTTGTGGATGGTTCCCAATGGCCGGCAACGGTAAACGGGATCCCCACAGACGAATGCTTTGACGGGATGCTGTATACGGGCTAGCTGTCCGTACAAACCGTGGGAGGTGAAGAGAGATGAAACGGTCCGTCCTGCATCGTGTGATGCTGGCAGGAACGGCACTGTGCATGGTTTTGAGTTTAATGGGCTGCGGCGCGGCTCTGCAGGCCGTCCAGCAGCTGCGGGAGGAAACCCCGGAAACCCAGCCGGGGGTTCAAACCGGCGAAACCGGCAGCAAACCTGCAGAGCCGCAGTCGCCCGGGCAGCCTGCTCCACAGGTACCCGCCCGGCCTGCCCCGGAGGCAGAGCCCGCGCAGCCAGAGCAGCCCGCCCCGCAGGGGATCAGCGCCGTGACTGGGCAGAACTCCTACATTTCGATCTGCAGCTTCTTGCAGGAGCACTGCCGCACAGCCGGCGTCGCCTTCCTGGGGTATGTGGATAACCCGATGAAGGAAGGGGAGTACCGGAACCTTCTGGAGAGGCGGGGGTATCTGGAAAGCTACGACTTCCTCGCGGCGATGCCCGAGGACCATCTGATCCGGACCGCGGACGGGCACCAGCTTTACTGCCTCGTGCCGGCAAAGGGCGTTTCGGTGACGGTCAGCGAGTGGATGGGGTCGGATATCTACGGCGATGACTCCGGGCAGGCGGGGGAGCTGCTCTACCAGAGCGACAGCGGCGATCCGATCCTGCTGCTCTGCGGCTATGACCTGATCCAGCCGGATCTTCAGGTCATCCTGGAGGACGCCGCCGGAAATCGGCTGACTTGGCTTCCCAGATCCACCCACGACAGCATGCAGCCCTACCTGGCGGATCATCTCCTGGGGTCTATCGTGGATTTCACCCCGATGTTCCTCGATACGTACTGGTACGATTCCCAGCGGGCGACGCCGGAGGTACTGCAGGGCGATTGGGTGGCCTGGGATGCCCATACCACCACGGGAGAACCCCTGGTGTGCCGCCTGCGCTTTTACCGGGACGAGGCGGGGAACGACTGCATGGAATATGGCTACGCCCCGCCGATGGGGGAGACCTACGCATGGTTTGCGGGCAGCTTTACCCCATCCGCCCAGCCGTCCGGCTGGGTAACCGAGGATATGAGCGAATTTGCCATGGATCTGGTGGGCGGCACCGCGTTGGAGACCGGCCTGCCGCCGCAGTACGAGGGCGGAGACCCCACCTTTTACCTCAGCGGCGCCTACAGCATCGATTACTACCCGGAACTGGATATGATCGAGGTCGGCCACCAATTCGGCAGTCCGCTGCTGGATGGGATTATCACCATCCTCTTTGAGCGCGCTCCCAGCTGACCGGACTGCCGCGGAACAAAAGGACAGGACCGGACCAAAAAAAGACGAACAAAAACTTTTTAATAGAGAAAGGAGCAGAAAAATGGGATTATTTGACTCTTTGAAAAACCAGGCAAAGGGGGCCGTAAGGGATGCGGTGCAGAGTATGGGGAACAAAACAGAGGATATCGTGTTTCCCACCGTCCCGGACAGTTTCGCAGGGTTCACAGCCCTTCCCCAGGCCGCCATGGCTACCCCTTTCCAAACAGCGGCCATGACGGTGGTTGCCCTGTGCGTCTACCCCCAATCCCCGGACACCTCGATCCAGATGCTCAATTTCCTGCGGGGCCCCCGCCCCCTCAACGGTCAGGAGATCAGCTTTATCAGGGACCGGTTCCGCGCGAAGGATTATGTGCCCCGCTCCTATTTCAGCGGAGCCACCCCCCAGAACGACTATACCCCCCAGCAGCCCTACACCATCCGGGTCATTGCGGATCACAACAGCTTTCTCACCCAGGGGATGGCCAAATTGTTTATCCCCTCCGGCGGCGCCGACAGCCCCCGGCCCATCCAGCTGCGGGAGGCAAAGGACGGCAAGTGGTATCTGTGGGAGCAGTTCCTCCTCACCGATATCCGGCAGCCGGAGAGCGCCAACCCCTGGGCTTAAACCATGGGGAAGCGGAAAATAATCCTTACTTTGGCGGGCGCGGCCTTGGGAGTCTGCATTTGTTCTGCCGTTTATTCGATGGGCCAGGTGAAAGACCCTGCCGAGGAACTCGTAGATTTTACATATATCCCCTATCAGGAAGGTTTGAACAGGATATCAGAGAACTGTGTCTATGACCTGGATTTTGATGGCCAGGACGATATCTTTTGGTTCGACCGGAACTATCCGGAGGACAGAAATGGAGCATTGCCCTTTGTTGTCGGTTTCAAAATCGGTGACCTGCGGGTCAGGCTGGACAGCCTGGACAGCCTGGATGTCAAAGAACTGCATGCTTTTGTTCTGGTTGACCTGGATCGGGGCGACCAGTGCTGTGATTTAATCATCAGCATGACCCAGGGGGCCGATAATGCCCCCAAAACCCTGGTGGTTAATATTCCCCGCAAAGGAATGGGGTTTCCATGGGATACTGGAAGGATATCCGCAAACGGTTTTCGTTACTTAGAGGCTAATTATTGGCATCTGAGAGAAATGGACAGCAAAAACCAACAGGACTGTCTGCTGGACGGCTTATACCGAGGGATCAGTGAGGAGGGGGTGTTGCTCGTAGGGGATCTCCGGCTGAAACCGGGACAGAAGCATACCCTTTTGGAACTGAAAACAGAAGAAACAGCTTGAGCCTCCAGCCAGGGGGCCGGCTGCAGAGGAAATCTTGTTCAATCAATCAAAAAGGAGAGAAAACTATGAAACGACTAATTTCCATGATGCTGGCAGTCATGCTGATTGCCACCCTGGGCGTACTGCCTGTCTGCGCAGCAGAACATACGGATCATTTTATCAAATTTTTGGACTCGGGCAGCGAAGAAAGCTCTACGATCATCTTGCCGACAGCCACCGTGGGACGGGAATATAGCTATACTATCAATACCAGCAGCTGTGGGGACTTCCCCATTGCTTTCGAACTGGACAGAGGCGATTTGCCCGATGGCCTGACCCTGAATACTGACGGCACAATCAGCGGCACTCCTACAACGCCGACAGAGGATGCAATCGAACTTCTTATCAGCGCCAGCGGCAGCTGCCCGGAGAATGATTCGGGATATGGAATTGGAGTCGAAGCAAACTTTTATCTCACTGTCCAGCCTGCACCTGAAATGATAACCTGGGAAATTCCTTATACCAAGCGGGTGGTTCGGGGAGGCAACAGAAACCCCGGTCCGCAGACCTTTACCCTCGAGATTTATGACATTGGTAATTCTAGCGCGACTGTTCCAATTGAAATAATCGACGGAACTGACACCATTCATACCGATGGAACGCAAAGTGAATATACGGGTGTCCTGAAGGTAAAATCGACAGAATACACTCTGACGGAAGGTTTTAAGGTAAGGGAAAAGCGCGAGGGTGCCGAGCACTGGACTTATTCAGATGGTTTCTACACAATCAAGCCAATGACAAACCCCACCGTGGACTTCTCCAGAGCCGTTATCTATGATGGAGAATATGATTTTGAAGCAGATGAGCAACCAGTAGACGTGATGACTTTTGAAAATATTTATAGATATTCCACTTCCTATAACGATGATGACGATGATGACGATGATGATTATGATCCTCCCGTCAGAGAGCCAAAGGAAGATAAGGAACCGCAGCCCCAGAAAGATGAGCCAAAGTCCAATCCAAGCACAGGGCGGGGCAGCACATGGGATTACTTGGTTTATCTCTTCCATAAATACTTCTCCTGGGCAGCCTGAAGGCACAGGACGGCAATGGATCCCAAGAGCCCCGCTTATGTTACAGACTTCATCAAGCGGGGCTTAATCCTACAAAGAAGGAGTGCTGAAAATGGGACTTATTAAAGCGGCATTGGGCGCTGCGGGCGGCGTCATGGCCGACCAGTGGAAGGAATATTTTTATTGCGAATCGATTCCGGTGGATGTACTGGTGTGCAAGGGGCAGAAACGGACGACCGGCCGTGGCTCCAACACCAAGGGCAGCCCCAACGTCATCTCCAACGGCTCGGTGGTGGCGGTGGCCGATGGGCAGTGTATGTGCATCGTAGAAAACGGCAAGGTGGTGGACATCTGCGCCGATCCCGGCGAGTTCATTTACGACACCTCCATCGCCCCCTCCCTTTTCACCGGCGACCTGGGCGAAAACATTAAAAACACCTTTTCTCAGATCGGGAAGCGGTTCGCCTTTGGCGGCGAGGCGGGACAGGACCAGCGGGTCTACTATTTCAACACAAAGGAGATTATCGGCAATAAATATGGTACTCCCAGCCCCATCCCCTTCCGGGTGGTGGATGAGCGGGCCGGCATTGATATTGATATCTCCATCCGCTGCTTCGGGGAATACAGCTACCGGTTGACCGACCCCATTTTGTTCTATACCAACGTCTGCGGCAACGTGGAGCAGGAATACCGCCGGGATCAGATCGACGGGCAGCTGAAATCCGAACTGCTTACCGCCCTCCAGCCGGCCTTTGCCAAGATTTCTGCAATGGGCATCCGGTACAGCGCCCTGCCCGGCCACACCACCGAGATCCGCGACGCCCTCAGCGAGGTACTTTCCTCCGAGTGGGCGCTGTCCCGGGGCATCGAGATCTGGAAGTTCGGCGTATCGTCGGTGAAGGCCTCGGAGGAAGACGAGGCGATGCTCAAGGAGCTGCAGCGCAACGCGGCCTTTATGGACCCCACCCGGGCGGCGGCATTTATGGTTGGCTCCCAGGGCGATGCCATGAAGACGGCGGCCGGCAATACCGCCGGCGCTGCCGTAGGCTTTATGGGTATGGGCATGGCCGGAGGGATGATGGGAGGCGGCATGAACGCCCAGAATTTATATGCCATGGGACAACAGCAGCAGATGCAGCAGCAACAAATGCAGCAACAGGCGCAGCAGGCTGCCCCCGCAGCTCCCGCCGGCTGGATCTGCGCCTGCGGCCAGGGCGGCAACCAGGGTAAATTCTGCCAGAGCTGCGGCCAGCCCAAGCCCGTCCCCAAGCCCGCCGGAGGCTGGGTCTGCTCCTGCGGTGCAACCAATACAGGGAAATTCTGTGCAGAGTGCGGAAAGTCTCAGCCCGCGGCAGACGGATGGACTTGCTCCTGCGGCGCTGTGAATAAGGGGAAGTTCTGCGCCGAGTGCGGCCAGCCCAAGCCCGCCGGCGTTCCGCAATACCAGTGTGATAAATGCGGCTGGGAGCCGGAAAAGGGTGTGAAGCCCCCCAAGTTCTGCCCGGAATGCGGAGATCCCTTTGATGACGGCGACCTGGTTTGAGCGGTCTATTTATGATGTAAGGAGGCGATCTGTGTGAATTTGGTTGGCATCTGGAAGGTAAAAGAAGCGTTGACTTTCGATGAGGACGGGGGCAAATGGATCTCTTTTCAGGAGTGTATGGACAGAGAGGATATGAATGACGAAATCAAGTCTTTCTTGTCCGCCAGATTTGTGTTTGATCCGGGCGGCTCGCTCAAGATCGTAATGGATATCCCCGAGGCAGCTCCCCAGGAGGAGATTGACCGGGCGGCGGCAGAAGGGAAGGTCAAGCTTTTTGACAGCCGGTCGATGATCGTGGAAGAGCATCCCTGGAAGGAAGAGGACGGAAAGTATTATTACGATTCCGGGATTCAGGGAGAGGTGCTGGGGGAACCGGTTTCGTCCTGGATGGAAATCCAGGAAACTGAAGACGGGATCGAATGGATGATCTACCGGCTTGTAAAAGCAGAGAAACTGTAAAAGGAGGAAGATACCGTGGGAATTCTTTCGAGATTTGGCGATATCATGCGGGCCAATATCAACGACCTGCTGACCGGGGCGGAGAATAAAAATGCTGAAAAGCTGCTGAATCAGTACCTCAGAGACGCCCGGGAGGATTACGCCCAGGTCAAGAACGAGACGGCATCGGTGATGGCGGAGGAAGCTGCGGCCAAGCGTCGTCTGGATGAGATCAACGACCAGATCGCCCGCTATGAGAAATATGCCCAGGCAGCCGTCCAATCGGGGAATGATGCCGACGCTTTGAAATTCCTGGAAGCCAAGGGACAGCTGCAGCCGAAGAAAGAGGATGCCGAAGCTGCCTATCAGCAGGCGCAGCTGAACTCGGAACACATGCGCCAGCTGACCAAAAAGCTGCTGGCCGACATCCAGGAGGCGGAAAGCAAGATCGGGGAGCTGAAGGCCAAGCTGCGGATTGCCGAAAGCAAGGAGAAGATGCAGCAGCTCACCGAAAAAATCGGCGGCAATAACGCCCTGGGAAACTTTGACAGCCTGGCGGACAGCGTTCAGAAGCGGATCGACGCGGCGGATGCCAAAGAAGCCCTCAACGCGGAGCTTTCAGGCGATATGGGGATGAGCGACCTGGAGAAAAAGTATGCAGGTGCAGGGGGAGGCAGTTCCTCCGTCCAAGCGGAACTGGAAGCCATGAAAGCTCGTATGGGAGCCGGAGGGGCGCCCGCCGCCCCGGAAGAAAGCAGTGACGCAGCAGCCCAACTGGCCGCGATGAAGGCGCAGATGTATGCTGCGGAGCCGGAAGCCGGCGCTGCTCCTGTATACCGGTGCGATCAGTGCGGCTGGACGCCCGCGGATCCAACTGGCCAGCCGAAATTCTGCCCCCAGTGCGGCAATTCTTTTGGCAATGATGGAGAGATGTAATCTTTCACAGCAACCTTGCCGGCAGGCTCAAAGTCCGTCAGAAATCTGTTTTACCGATACGGGTGTTTGTTTTTGATGCGATTTGCGTCAAACCAAGAAGGAGGAATCATTATGGCGTTTTGTCAGAATTGCGGCGTGCAGCTGAACGACGGAATCAAATTTTGCCCCAACTGCGGCGCACTTGTGCAGGCAGAGCCAGGAGCGGCTCCTGTGCCGCAGGAAATCAATCCCGCCGCAGTGCCAATGTCTGCTGCTGAACCGATGCAGACAGCTGCGGCCTCCGTTGCGGTGCTGGAAAAGGAAACTGACCCAGCGGCCCCTGCCCAGGAGCAGCCCGCTCCCCAGCCGGGCGCCTATCAGCAGCCCGCTCCCCAGCCGGCAGCCCACCAGCAGCCCGCTCCCCAGCCGGGCGCCTATCAGCAGCCCGCTCCCCAGCCGGCAGCCTACCAGCAGCCCGCTCCCCAGGCGGGCGTGTATCAGCAGCCCGCTCCCCAGCCGGGCGTGCATCAGCAGCCCGCTCCCCAGCCGGGCATGTACCAGCAGCCCGCTCCCCAGGCGGGCGTGTATCAGCAGCCCGCTCCCCAGCCGGGCATGTACCAGCAGCCCGCTCCCCAGGCGGGCGTGTACCAGCAGCCCGCCCCCCAGCCGGGGATGTATCAGCAGCCCGCCCCCCAGCCGGGGATGTATCAGCAGCCCGCCCCCCAGCCGGGGATGTATCAGCAGCCCGCCCCCCAGCCAGGCGCCTATCAGCAGCCGGCGCAGGGATATGTTCCCAGTGAGGCCCAGATGAAGAAGGGAATGGCGATTCTGGCGTATTTTGGGATCCTGTTCCTGATCCCTCTGTTTGCCGCAAAGAAGGATCCCTTTGCAAGGTACCATACCAACCAGGGACTTGTACTGTTCATTTTCATGGTGATTTTCAATGTTCTGTCCAACGTGTTGACCAGCATTCTGATTGAGATCAGCCCGACGCTGGTGCTGATCGTTTCCGGCGTCTTCGGAATCCTTACCCTGCTGCTCTGTATCTTTGCGCTGATCGGTATCATCCGCGCCGCAAAGGGTCAGATGAAGCCGCTGCCCATCATTGGCGGCATCAGAATTTTGAAGTAACCGAACGGGAAATGCGCGGGACAGCTGCGGGAAATGGGTGAATGATGAGGGGATGCTTGCCTCTTTGGCGTGGGGCATCCCCTCTTTCCCTGTCAGCCGCGCAACTGGATGGAAAGGAGAACGAATATGAAAAAAATTGTACTGGCTTTCATGCTGCTCCTCCTTCTGGCGGGATGTGATGCAGCGAAGCTGACGGAGGCAAAGCGGGAGGAAAGCAGCCTGTCTGACACCTCCTCAGTACCGGCCTCCATCAGTCAGCCGGAATCCAGTCAGGCGGGAGCCGGCGCCTCTTCCAATATACCGGCGGAATCCTTTGCCCCGGCTTCTTCGGAGCCCTACGCCCCGGCAACTTCCGAATCCTCTGTCCAGGCATCTTCCGAGTCCTCTGCTTCATCCTCTTCCGAAACGGTGGAAGCGCCCGGCGGAGGAGAAGAAGGATATGATGCCTCCGAGGCAGTACAAGTTGAATCGGTGGACGGTGGAATAAAAGTGACTTTTAAACAGATGCCGCAAACGACCCGGGATTTACAGGCGCTGCTGGAGGTCTATCCCCAGAGCGATGCCCGCAACGCAGGCGCTTTCTTCATCGCTTCCCTGGTGCGCTATCTGGATTCCACCGATGACGGCCATGAGATGATCGATCTTCTGCGGGGTCCGCGTCCGATGAACGATATGGACAAGGATTTTTTGAAAGACCGCCTGCGGGAGAAATCCTATCTTCCCGGCGCTTATTTTGAGGGGGCAACCCCGGAAAACGACTATACGCCCGATACCCCCTGGACCCTGCTGGTTTATGACGACCCGATGAATGCCGAAGAGGGCTATCTCTACATTCAGGTGGCGACCACCGGTGCGGACAGCAGGCGGCGTATCACCCTGCGGGAGAAGGACGGCCGGTATTATCTCTGGGAGTATTCCAATGTGCTCACCGGTATCCGGCTGCCTGCATCCCAGGATCCGTGGCTCTGAGGAGGAATGACCATGAAGAAAAGATGGACGAGCGGGCTGCTCTCGCTGTTGCTGGTTCTGTTGTTATTTTCCGGCTGCAGCGCCCTGGAAGCTTTGGAACAGCTGAAGGATCGGGATGGGGCTGAAAGCTCCGACAGCAGCGTGAGCGAACCTTCTTCGATGTCCTCTTCCGGAGGTGAGACATCTTCTGCACCGGAGCCAGCGCCTTCTTCCGGCGGTGAAGAGATTTCTACACCGGAGCCGGCGCCTTCTTCCGGCAGCGAAAGGCCAACCTTTCCGGAGGACGAATGGGAACCGGAGCCCGAAGATGCCGCTCTGGAGATGCTGCAGGAAGAGATCAGTCGAAATGGAGGTGTGGTCGGAGTTGCCTTTATCGGCTATATGAGCAACGAGAGCAGTGAAATGGATCTGCGCGCCGGTATTGCGCAGAGCGAAATCGGGAAGCGGTATCCGTTCCTTAACTACGCAATGCTTTTGATGAGCGAGGGGGATGAGGTATATGCTGTCGTACCATGCTGCGAACAGGGGTCGATTCGGGTGTACCCCTCTATGATGAGCGAACAGGGCGAGTATGTGGATGACAAAAACACGCCGCTTTTTGAGGGGCTGCCCGGTGAACCGCTGCTCTTGCAGTGCAATCTCAGCGAGCACTACTCCAATGTGCTGATTACAGCTGACGACGGCTTTGGGGCCGTCGATTACCGTCCGGGGATCTCCATGAAAGATGGCCGTTTGGCGAAAGAGGCCGGGGTGTACGACTTTTCGATCTACGAGGCCGCGCTGGAAGAGGACACGGTTCAGTCCGCCATGGATCTGCTGATGCAGACCGAGGAAATCCAGATGGCGATGCAGCAGGGGATGAGCCTGATGTATACCGGCGATACGGAACTGATCGACGGCCGGCCCTGCCTGCTCTTCACCATTGGCACCGGCCCGGAGAACCACTTTGTCCGGGAGGGCTATTACGCCGTGGACGGCAATATGCTCTATGCCTTTGACAACATCTATGGCGTCTGGACGGCGCTCGGGGTCGGGTGAGACAAAGGGGGAGGCAGCGGAACAGAAACCCTGCTCTGCCGGCGCACTCTGGAAGACAGACGGCCCCATAATGTTTCAGTATGTTGATTGGAGGTGTTGCTATGAGCGACTATTGGGAACAGCGGAAACGAAAGGAACGCAGGGAAGATTGGTTCATCACCATCCTCGGACTGGTGGTGGGTATCGGTCTGGTTGTGGCTGGAATCATCGGGATTGTGACCAGCCTGATTGCCGCCGACGATTATGAGAACAGGACGGATACCCTGACAGTTGATGCTGTGATTGAGAAGCTGTCGATCAGCGATGAAAAACACGATGCCGAGGGTATCTATGAATTTAAAAACGAGAGCGAGCGTCTGTTCAAAAGAAGCTATCGGATGAAGGTTTCGTTTGTGGTTGACGGAAACAGTTACAAGGGCAAATATGAGCTGGTTGCATATGCAGATAATCCTGAAAGAAAACAGGCTTACGATCAGCTGGAAGTGGGCGACACCATTCAGGTTAAGGTTTACAGGAGCAGGGATGGGGATTACAAGATAGAGTCGGATCTCAATCCCGTTAACTTCCTCCTTTACTGTGTAGCGATCCCTGTGGGACTCGTTGTCACCGCAGCTATGGTTTTCGATATATACAGCAAGAGACCGGGCGCGCCGCAAAAAGAACCGGATAAAAAGGAAAAACAACAAAAACAAAAGCAACAACAAAAACGGCAAGGGCCTTGAACGGTCGGATGGGAAGGTGCTCTATGAATCTGTTCGAAGCATTCCTGATGGCGGCGGCGGTTGCTATCGCCTACCTTTTTTCCATTGGGGAGAAGGTCATCCATGTCGACCTTTCCGGCCTGCTGCCGAAGAACTCCAAAAGTGCAAAGCGCAGGCGGCTGCTGGCGAAATGCGATACGCCCCTGCAGGGGAAAAAGCTGCACAGCGAGATCCGGAAGGTGTTTGAGAAGGTGATGATCCCGCTGTGGAAGTCGGATAAGCGGCTGCTGCCCGCCAGAATGGACCGGAATTTCCGCAGGAAGATCGAGCGGCAGATTGACAGCCTCAGCAGGCGGAAGCTTTACCGGGAGATCCGGGTGGCTGATGTTGTGCCGCTGCCCCAAAATGGCTTCAAACGGTGGAGCGATGACGGCAGGGAGTGGCGGGAGTCTGTCTTACAGTGCAGTGCGCTGGAACGCTTTGTCTCAACGGTAAACGGCAGGCCGATCCAGGAGATCTATCGCAAAAACGCCTTTCTCCGGATCCTTCAGTCCCGGCATGTCCGCAATTCCGACCGCACCCAGAAAAAGGAAAATTACTACGCGGACAGTGTAACCATCAACTGCCCCTCCTGCGGTGCGCAGGTGACGCTTGACAGCCAGCAGACGGTTTGCCCGTACTGCGGCGGCATGCTACAAAGCGACTTCTATGATTGGCAGACCGAAGCCTTTGAGATCTACGAGCAGATGGGGACCAATCTGCGCAATGCGCTGCTGCTGTTGGCGTCGGCGGCGATCCTGTTTGTCTGTGTGTTCTTTTGCCTCTGGCTCATCAGGAATACCATGGTCTCCCTGGCGGCGGGTGTGGGCGTTGCCGTCCTGGTGACGGTGGCGATCCTGGCGATTGCCGTTTACCGGACCATGCGGCAGGAAAAAATGGTGGGACAAATTGTCCGCTATTCTGAGAACTATCTGCGTTCCTGTATCATTGAGGTACTGGATCGGAAGGCATACAGCAGCGACCTGATGGATTACAGTGTCGGTACGATTCTTTTGAAGAAGGTGGTCAATACGGAAGAAACCACCACAATAACGGTCAAAGTATACATCAGCGAAACCTATCTTCCCGAAAGGAAAAGACCATATACCAGGAAATACAAAAGGACGCTTACCCTGCAAAGGGCGCGGTATCCCGAAAGAAGAAAAGGGGACGGCAGATTTTTTGTCGAAAAGGAGTGCCCGTCCTGTGGCGCCAACTTTATACCGGACGTAAACCACTGCTGTTCCTTCTGCGGTTACGGTTTGCAGGTCGTGAATTCTAAATGGATCGTGCAGGCGGTCGACAAGTAATGGGAAACCCCGGTATGAAACGATTGGGAAAAAACTATGGACGCGGAAGCAGACGGTCGCTCTCTCTGGATGGCCGCCGCAGCTTCGAGAAGGGAGTTATCGATGAAAAAAAGATGGATAAGCGGATGGCTCACGATATTACTGGCCCTTTGCCTGCTTCCAGGCTGCAGCGCCCTGGAAGCTTTGGAACAGATCAAGGATCGGGATGGGGCTGAAAGCTCCGACAGCAGCGTGAGCGAACCTTCTTCGGTGTCCTCTTCCGGAGGCGAGACATCTTCTGCCCCGGAGCCGGCGCCCTCTTCCGGCGGTGAAGAGATTTCTACCCCGGAGCCGGCACCTTCTTCCGGCAGCGAAAGGCCAACCTTTCCGGAGGACGAATGGGAACCGGAGCCAGATCCCCTGGACTTTGAAGATGAAAACGCCCTGCGCGCGGCATTGGAGGGCGAGTGGGCCTACTGCCCGCCGGCTTCGGACGACCCGGCAGCATGGATCACATTTTCCAGGGAGGGCGGGTACTGCCTGCGGGTCAGGAACCCGGAGAACGATGCCATATTGGAATATAGGGGCTTCTGTCAGCTGGAACGCTGGGAAGCCGGGGAAGGGGAAGCTCCCGATATGATGATCCTCACACTTTCTGAAACGACCGATGAGCAGGTCGGCAGTCAGATGAATTCTATTGGGGATTATCGGATTGAACAGAAAACCCTCTGTGATGGAGAGGTTGTACTGGGATTATTGCAGCTCAATAACGGAGAGAGCCTGTTTTCCCTGTATTTTAACGAGATGTACCCGATCTGGAAACGATATACCGGCTGGCAGCTTCAGGGAGAGGGAAGAAAAGCGGAAACCTTCTGTGCGGCCGCCTGGAAAATCGACTATGGGACACAGACCGTCTGGCTGGACGACGCAATGGCGGATGGCAGCAATATCGGCCGGTATGAGGCATTGCCCTATCAGGCGGCCGGGCAGCTGGATTTATCAGACCTGCCCGATTGGCTGTTGTCGGACGGCGCCCTCTGGACAGTGCAGACCGATGATTGGGGCCGGGTGGTAAAAATGCAGCCCTGCATCTATGGATCCGATGAGCAGCTGACCGAAGAAGAGGCGGCGACCCTCCTCTTTGAGTTCGGCGAGGTACAGGGCTATCTGGAACAGGGGATGACCATGCTCTTTGAAGGAGGGACGGAAGTCATCGGGGAGGAACCCTGTGTTGTCATCGCTCTGGGGACTGATCATGGGGAGGCGTTTGTCCGCGAACGGTTCTATGCCGTTTCCCCAAGCGGCAGGATATATGTCTACGACCCATTTGCAGATGCCTGGAATGCAGCAAAGATGGATTAGAAAGGGAGGGGAAAAGCAGAACACATGTCATCGCAAATATGGCCCATTCGTTGTGCGGCAACGGAACGGCGGCTCAAACGAGTACGGCCGGAAGTAGGTTTTCCGGATACAGAATAGGCTGCAGAAAGATCATTGTGGATCACGGGGAGAAGATGTTGGTACAAGTCCGATGCCAGATTCTCAAGTCAAAATAGCTCCAATAGTTTCTGCGCATCCTGCTTTTTGTGGGAGCATTTGCTTATGGGAAAAATATGTACTGAGTCGCCGAAATGGGCGTAAAGAGTTTATGGAAACAGCTTGAAGCTACACATAATTAAAAAATCTGAATAATGACGAGATGAGAAAAAGACCGCCTTGCTTTTTGACACCACATTCCTATTGAATCATGCAAAAACTCTGATATAATAAACAATAAGGAACGTTTGTTCTTTTTACGGTGTGCTTTTGTATATGCAGATGCATTGAAAGGAGGGCGGTTTCATGAGGAATTTTCTTTCCAGAAAAGAAGCAGATGAATTAGGCGACGCTTTAGTTCAACAATATATTGGGAATCACAAGGAATTGGTGTGGTTACCTGCTTCCTTTTTGAGCTGCCGGGAGCTTCATCCCATCTCTCTATCGCTTTCGCCTATCCTCTCCACTCGACCGATAATACAGGCTCTTACCTCAGCCTTTTTCAGGACCGAATAGATCAGGTTGGAATCCCCTTTATTGCCGCCGTCGATCAGCATGTAGTGGCCGTCGCATTCCACCAGGGAGGCGTCCGCCTGTCCGACGTCAATAAAGTGAATGGAAAAGGTAGAGTCTGCCGGTTTGGACACGCTGCTCTGCTCATCCGGTGTTTTTGCTTCGGAGGAGGTCTCGGACAGCTCTTTTACCTCTGGTGTATCCGGCTCCTCCGAGGAGGATACTGGGACGCTCTCAGACGAAGAGGATGCAGAGACCGGATCGTTTTGTACGACCGGAGGCGTTTCTGCTGGCCCTGAAAAGATAAGAGCCGTAAGAAAAACAGCAACGGTCAGCAGCGCTGTGAGTTTTGGACCAATCTTCATCTTTTGCTTTAGTTCCTTGATTTTAGAAATCGGCAAGGTCAGGACCACTGCCAAACCCAAAAACACCGCCGATATTCCGCCTGCTGCAGGCATCATCAGTGCGAAGAATATCGGTAATACCCACCTCAATATCTTCATTTACACCATCTCCTTTGCTATTTATACCGTAATTATACAATAATAAGCGTGCTAATTAAAGATAAAAAACCGTTTATTATATGTATCTTATTATTTTCAGCGGTATAGAATAACTGTAAGGAAGCGAGGTGATAGAGGTGGATGCAGACTTTGTGCGACAGCGGATAACCCAACTGCGGATGCAAAGAGGAATATCAGAGTATAAAATGAGCCTTGATCTGGGACACAGCCGCAGCTACATGCAGAGTATTTCGTCAGGCCGCATGATGCCTTCTCTAACCGAATTCCTGTATATCTGTGAGTATTTGAATGTGTCACCCCGCGATTTCTTCGATGAAGGGGATGTAGATTCCGCATTGATCCAAAGGGCAGTCGAGGGGATGCGGGAGCTGAAGGACCAAGATATTATCGCGCTGTTGGGTCTGATTGACCGATTGCGTGAAAATAAGTCGTGAAGAGTGCTGCACCCTGGTGGTGGAACACTCTTTTTGATTATTTGTGGCAGTTGCGATCAGAATAGATTTTCTGTATCATGGGTTACAAGCACAAAGCCTATGACGGTGGTTCCACCCCTATCCCTGTTCGCGTTCTATTCGAATCAGGTAAAGGCACCCTTTCTGCGGGATGATGTCTGTCTGCGCGTCGGAAAAACGGTAAGTAGCAATCTCTGTCTTTTCAAAAGTGCTGCGATTGATTTCCAAAATCGTAACCCGGGAACAGTTAATTGCTTCATTGTTTGAACACAGTGCCAAAGCAATGGGTACTGCATTCATCGCATATTGCCATGGATCAATGATGATATGCTCCGCATTGCGGTAAGTGCCGCCATGCCAGTCGAACTTAAATGAAAAATGGGTGGCCTGCATGGGTGCAATTCCGCTTTTTGGAAATATGGCAGTAACACGGTCCAGAAGGACATTGAGATTTTTTACATCGATAAAAACAGAGCCGTCTGTTGAATCGGCACTGATGTTCTTCGCGCTCGTTAAGATGGAATGTGAGCGAAGCATAGAAAAGTCACGTACATATCCATCTGTAAAATTGGCGGCGTCGAAATTGTATTGCACATATTGTGCTATTTTCAATAGGAACCCCCGGCAAAGCCGGGGGTTCTTCATAGACGGGCAAAGCCCTCTGATACTAGCCGGACGCGTCACGTCGCGTAAGTACGGTCTGCCAATTGCGAGAGATTGTTACTTGCTACCCGTAAACGGGTTTAGACGTTCCCCATCGTCAGTTGTTCCCCGGCTTTGTCCTCGTCCAACTGACGTTTGATGTACTCCTGTATCTTTTGCGCATTCTTGCCCGCCGTGTCTACGTAGTACCCACGGCACCAGAATTCACGGTTCCTGTACTTGTATTTCAGCTCCGGATACTTTTCATAGATCATCAGGCTACTTTTCCCCTTGAGGTATCCCATGAAACTGGATATTGCAATCTTCGGTGGAATTTCTATGAGCATATGCACATGATCCGGGCATACCTCGGCCTCGATTATTTTGATCTTCTTCCAGTTGCACAGTGTTCTCAGTATTTCCCCGACCTCCCTGCGCTTCTCCCCGTAGAATACTTTTCTACGGTACTTCGGCGCGAAGACAATATGATATTTGCAATTCCACGTCGTATGCGTTAAACTATTCATGTCGTTCATTTCGAATGACCTCCCTTTGCTTTTGTCGTGCAGTTGCCAGACCGCACTTCTATTTTAGCAAAGGGAGTTTTTTTGTCTACATCATCGGCATAAGCCTTCTTTTGAACCACTCGCCGTGCGAGTGGTTTTCTCCATACAAAAATCAGCGAATGGAAGCCACCCTCCATCCGCTGCGGCATCATAAGTATTATGTTGTATCTTCTGTTGACGTGAATAAACAGTATGTACTAATTATGCGCCAATTCTACATAATTTGCAAGGGGTAAACCGAAGGCTTTTACTCATTTTGTCCCTCTTTTATGCTGCTTCAAGGTGCCTTGTGCTTTGCGCCCATTTTTCCCTAAAAAATGGAGTGGGGTATAAAAATGCACGACAGTGCGAAAAAAAGATTCGCTGATTGCCGGGTGGTAATAATCGCAGATTTGATGTCTCAACGCAGACAAATGCACAGAAACCCATTGCAAATCCGCATATATCGACCAAATAAGCAAATGCTAAGTGGTATCCTTGTTCAAGATGTAGAAAGGAGGAGGCGGCATGAATTCTGATTTTCAAGATGCGGTTCTTGTGATCACAAAGCAAATCGAAAAGTTTCCCTATTGTCCGGAGTATGCGGATTCCATGCCTAAAACATATCGCAGCTACTATTCAAGCACCCCTGAAGACCGGATCGCCCCTGGCGACTGGGAGTTTACCGATCCATTTGAAGCGGTGAAAAAATTCTATCAGGATAAAGAATCTCCGTTTCCCATACATAGCTTTGACGAACTGATCGGACAAGTTCTAACCGATACCGAGGGCAACAAACGCCTTATCGACTGCGAAGAGGCATATTTCCACTATTACGGCATGGAGCTTTGCGACCTGTACTGGGTGCGCTTTCAGAATGTGTGCGCCGCAGTTTGCCGGGATCAGGATGAGGCTGAGATTTTCATCCGGTCCCATGCAAAGAAACTGATTGAACCCGCAATCCGTCGGGTAAAACACGGTGCTTTTTTAGAAATTGCATAAAAGGCAGGTGACCCTGGCAGGTCAACCAATTCGGCCATAAAGATAGCCGCCCACAGCAGCAAAGCTATGGACGGCCTTTTTGTATTCTAACGCTTTTCAAAATGCTGTCGGATCGCTGTAACCGACTCGGTTGGAGTCTGCTCGGAGTTATCCAGCAGAACCCGAGCTGCGGCGTAGTGGTCCTCTACCGTGAACCCTATTGCCGCGCAGATGGACGCCCTTTGTGAGCTGTCCGGCCAAAAGCTCCGCGATGGTAGACTTATTACCCTCCCTGTGCGCATGGTGCTGCTGCGCACAGTCCTTATCATCATACCTGGATTAGAACCATCTTCCCACCACTATATGTAGATTTGGTTTTACGCATCTGTCTATATATGGCGTAATTGTGCATCATCTTTTCCTTATTGGGCTTGGATGGAAGCAATTCACGCACCACTATATATAGCGAAAATTAGATATTGACACCCATATATAGTGTGTGGTAAAATCTAAATGTAATTGGTTTCAGCATGTGACCCCCTCATCCGCGGGGGGGAATCCTTGCAGGTAGTCTTTTTATTGTAGGCATCAACGGGCGAATTCTGCCCTGTTGGTGCCTTTTTTCATTTGTACGGCCTTTTGAGGGCCGGTGGCAGAGCGCATTCCCAGCCATGGTGCTGCGGTGTGTGCTTTTTCTTTTGTTGAAATGCCGCCGCCCATGGGCTGGCGCGCTTTCAAAATAAATCAAATTTTATAGAAAGGCGGTCAACAAATGGAAGCGAAAATTTATGAGGATGGATTCGAAAGAAGCTTTGGAAAAGAGGAGAGCGACATCATGCGGCAATTCCTGGCAGAACGGGAAGACGCCGCAAGCTGGAAATCCATCGACGCGAACCAGGTGCGCTTTGAGTCGGTCACCCAGGGGGCACCCACCGGCAGCCTGCTGATGCAGAGCTATGAAATGCTCGGGAAAGCCGGGGTCATCAAGGACACCATGGCGAACACCCAGCTGCTGATGACGACGGAGGAAGAGGTCTATCCGGTGCGCAGCTGCGCTCTGGCAAGCATTCTCAACCGGGCGCGGATCTCTGGAAACGCGCTGAACAAGGTGAGCAAGGATGTGCTGGCGGAGATCCTCAACCACTGCCTCTCGGTGGCCAGCGGCCAGGCTCTGCTGCGGGTATCCGATGAAAAGGTGTCGGCCATGCATGGCGGCGATGAGCACGAGTATTCGGTACTGGCCATGCCGGAACTGTTCGACCTGGTGGTGGACCGGCTCCAGAACGATTTTAACAGCCTCAAATTTGTAGGCGGACATTTCGATCACACCCTGGTGACGGCGGTGTGGGAGCTGCCGGATGAGCCGGAGCTGGAAGACAATTACAAGCAGATGCTTCAGGACCATCACCTTGGCGGCGGCGAATTTGTCCCCGCAGTGCGATTCTGCAGCTCTGACGTCGGTTTTTCCAGCGCAACGGTGTACCCCATGCTGATCATGAACGGCAGAAACATCACCCTGGGTAGCCCGCTGAAGCTGGAGCATAAGCATGGAGCCACTCTCGCCGACTTTGACAAACAGCTGACCCTCCTCTACCCACGCTGCAAGGATGCGATCCAGCAGATGGGCGAGCTGATGGATATCGGCATCGATCACCCGTATAACACCATGCTGCGGGTCCTGCACAAGCTCAATGCTCCCAAGAAGCTTTCCTATGAGGCGGCAGAGCAGTGGCGTGCGGTCAATGGGGACCGGGAATGCACCGCGTATGAGCTGTATATCGCCATGTGCGAGGTGGTGTTCCTGCTGCAGTGTTCTGGCGCAAGCGGCAGTAAGATTGCAAAAACAGAGGAAAACATCGCCCGGGCGCTGAAGGTCCGCTGGGGCGATTACGACTATGCCGGAGAGGTGAATTGGTAAAGGAGGCGGTATGCCTTGGCAATCGATCTGAATTATGAGCCGAATGTTCTGGTTGAGGATATCACTGCTCTGAGTGAAGAGGAATGGCTGGAATGGCGTAAAAAAGGGATTGGCGGCAGCGATGTGGCGGCCGTGTTAGGTATCTCCCCCTGGAAGTCCGGGCGGGAGCTTTTTTATGAGAAAATCGGCCGGAAGCCGGTCATTGAAGAGGACATGAACTGGGTGGCCCTTGAGGTGGGGCACCGGCTGGAGGATCTGGTGGCGGAAATCTACCGCCGCAAAACAGGCTACAAGGTCTATCCGATCCGCAAGATCCTTCAGCATCCTCTGTACCCTTTTATGATCGCAGATGTGGATTTTTTTGTTGAGAAGCCCAATGGGCGGCGCGGGATCCTTGAGACCAAGACCTCCCATCTCAACAATATCGTCAAATGGAAGGACGGGCAGGTTCCTCGGCACTATGAACTGCAGGGCAAACACTATCTCTCTGTAGCAAATGTTGATTTTGCCGCCTTTGCCTGTCTGTTTTCCAATAACGAGGCGGACTTTGTTTATCAGGAGGTTGATCGGGACCTGGATGAGGAGGAAATCACCATTCAGGAGCTGAGCTATTTTTGGAACACCTATGTGGTTCCCCGTCAGGAGCCGCCGCTGGTGGAAGCGGCTGACCTGTGCATACAGGCGCTGCGCAAATATATTTCCCCGTCTTCGTCCACAACGCCGTTTAGGCTCCCACGAGTCCTTCAGCCCTCTCTGGAGCAGATTTTACAGCTGAAGGATGAGAAGAGCCGTCTGGAACGCGAGGTGCGTGCTCTGGATGAGAGGATTCAGAAGCTGTATGTTCCGGTGCTGGATGCTATGGGATCCAACACCTCCGCCGTCTATCGAAGCGGCGGTGATCAGTATTCGGTGACCTATCTGCCAAATATCCGGACCTCCATCAAAAAAGAGGCCCGGGAAAGGCTGCAAAAAGAACATCCGGATATCTATGACGACTATGTCTCGGTTTCAGAATCACGGACTTTCGTACTCAAGAAAACGGCAATCTAAGACCCAAGGAGGTATCCGAATGACATTCGAAGAAAAATTCGCACAGCACAAAGGGCATAAGATTCTGGGCGGGCTCATCAACATCTGGTGCAGCGACTGCCATGAGGAAATTATGCCTTTGGCCATCCCACCGGGCGATCAAAAATTTGAGAGGATTTATCTCTGTTCAGCGCTGCGGGCGCCGACTCCAGAGGGGATCGAGCTCAACATCCTTCGTGCCAGAGCCGCAGAAGCAGCCTTGAGAATGAAGTACGGCTGCCGTGTGGTGGCGCCTCATGCCTATCTGCCATACCTGTTTGATGAAAATATCCCGGAGGAACGGGAGACAGCCCTGTCCATCGGCCTCCAGCTGCTGGATCAATGTGATGCCCTGGCAATCTGCTCTCAGCCGCTGAGTGAGGGGATGATCGGTGAGATTCTGCGGGCTGCGAAAAACGGCGCCTGGATCATCACTGAACAACCGCATCTTGTGCCTCCGCAGGTTCTGCTGGGCTGCGCGGAGGAGAGGCATCGGAAATGAGATGCCGGTTTGTAGACAGTATTTTTCAAAATCCCCAAAACGGCTGGTGCGTCTGTATCTATAAGACGCTGGCCAGCCAAATCCCGCAGGAAGCCCGGCGGTCGAAGGGCCGTATCACGACCTTCACGGCCCGGGGGCTTCATCTGCCTATGACTCCAACCTCCGATGTGGAGCTGGAAGGGCAGTGGGTTTCTACAGATAAGCATGGCGTTCAGCTGGAGGTGGATGCCTCCCGCGAAATGATTTCTCAAACCAAAGAGGGTGTACTGGATTATCTGAAATCCGGCTCTCTGGTGGAGATGGATTCCAAAACAGCCAATGCGATCTACGCCACCTTTAAGGAACAGACGATAGAGGTATTGGAAACCCATCCGGAACGTCTGCGCGCCGTTCTTGGCGTCAAGCCGGATATCCTGCAGCGAATGCAGGAAGAACTGGTCAAACGCCGGGCGGTCCGCGGGCTTCTTACTGAGCTTGAGCCGTTTGGAGCGGATCTGCCTATGGCGGAAAAAGCTGTCGAAAAGCTGGGATGCGATGCACCCCGGCTTTTTCGCGCCCATCCATTTTGCCTGTACCAGGTGGGCGGCTTCAATTTTGAGCTGCTGGAAAGCATCTCCCGCAGCCGGGGCGCCGATCCAATGGACCCGGCACGCATTGAAAGCGGATTGTGTCACACGCTGAAACAGGCGGCAAAGCAGGGACATCTTTTTCTGCCCCGGGCGATGCTGCTCAGCAAGACGCAGCAGCTGCTCGTCATGGGCTGTCCGGCCACGCCGGCCCTCGCCCAACTGATGGAGGACTCGTTAAAGGCGCTTACAGAACGAGGCGTCCTCCGGGAAGAACTCGACCGGGTCTACCTGGCCGAACACCGGTATGATGAGGTCCTGGTAGCCCAGACGGTTGTTGCGCTGCTCCTCAAAAAAACAAAAGAACCGGAGCGGCTGGATCAGGAAATCAGCGATTCTCAAAAAAAGCTGGGAATGCAGCTGTCAGCGACTCAGATACAGGCCGTAAAAGCGGCTCTCATCCATCCTCTGTCCATCATCACCGGAGGGCCCGGTACCGGTAAAACCACCACCCTGCGGGTCATCCTCGACATCTATCAGAGGATTTATCCTCAAAAGAAGATCCTCCTGGCGGCCCCTACCGGCAGAGCCAGCCGCCGGATGGTGGAATCCACCGGCTTTGACTCAGCCAGCACGCTGCACAGCGCCCTGGAGATCGGCCTGGATGACAACGGGGAGAGAAAATCCAAGGACTCGCCGCTGGATGCCGATTTGATTGTGGTGGATGAATGGTCCATGGGGGATATGAACCTCGCTATGGAGCTGTTCAGCCACTTGAGGCCCACCACCCAGCTTGTGTTTCTGGGGGACCCGGATCAGCTGCCGTCGGTGGGGCCGGGCGACGTCCTGCGGGAACTGCTCCGGTGCCGTTTGATACCGGTCACCCGGCTGGATGTCATTTTCCGTCAGGAAGGCAGCAGCTCCATCCCTCTCAATTCTTTTTATATCAATACGGGGGATATCGCACATCTCCAGCTGGATAAAGCCGATTTTAAGCTGGAGAGGGCGGATATCAGCGCCGATGCGTTTAACAAGACGCTGGATGTTTACATGGATGAGGTCAGCCGGCGCGGTGTCGATGGGGTGCAAATCCTGTCGCCAGTCCGGCACAAGGGACTCGTCTGTGTGGATACGCTCAATGCTCAGGCGCAGCGGCTGGTCAATCCCCCTTCGATCCAGAAGGCGGAACTGCGCACCGCAGGCCGCTTTTTCCGGGTTGGCGACAAGGTCATGCAGAATGAAAACCGGGATGAGGCCAGCAACGGCGACCTGGGTTTTATCACCGCCATCACCAAAAGGAAGGGCGGCGAGCCGCATGTCACCGTGAAATTTTCAGGCGGGCGCACCATCGACTATCCGCCCCGAGACCTGCTGCAGCTGGAGCTGGCCTATGCCACCACGGTGCATAAGAGTCAGGGCAGCGAATTCGACGCGGTCGTCCTCCCAGTGCTTGCCGAGCACAGCTTTATGCTCAAACGCAACCTGCTTTACACCGGGGTCACCCGGGCGAAGGCGGCGGTGCGGCTGGTAGGACAGGAATCTGCTTTGCAGCAGGCGATCCGCAACAATGACAATGGGAAACGATATACCCTGCTCGCAGACCGGATCGTGGCCTACTACAGAAAGGCCCTTAAAAGTTCAAACGCGGTTTCGGCCGCCAGAAAGTAACGGCAGAAAAAAACCGTTCTTTTTTATTTTACTGTCCGGTTGTCAAGACCGGACGGTACTTTATTTTGAAAGGAGTGCTCAAATATGAGCGAATTTGTTTACGAGGATCGCAAGGTACGCCCGGAATTCTACCCCATCGACGATTTTGACCCTAAGAACTATCTGCGCCCCTCCGTCAATGAGGAGGGGCAGCAAGAGATGATTCTGGATACCAAGGTTAAACGGTTCTGGTTCCGGCTGGTCTACCCAACCGGAAAGATTTCCACCTGCGTCGAGCGTCTGACCGACACGCTGGCGGTCATGAGGGCTCGAATCTATAAGGATGTCGCCGATTCGGAGGAAGCGTTTCTGGCAGAGGCCAGCGCCACCCGGTATTTTTCCAACGCGGTGGACAGCAAGCCCTATCAACAGTATTACCTCGACTGGGCGGAAACCATTGCCATCGGCAGGGCGCTCACCAACGCGGGCTTTGAACTGCCGCCGGCAACCTCTGAACAATTCGGTATTGACCCGGTAACCGGAGAGATTATCACCGGCGTCCCGGCTGCGCCTGGCGCGGCGATTCCTGCTCAGCAGTCCGGCGCACCGGCAACGACTCCGACTGCGCCCACACCACCCGTACAGGTACAGCAGCCCAGGCAGTATTCTCAGGTGACAGCGCCTCCGGCAGAACAGCCGGTCCTGGCGCCCACCGCCCCGCCATCCGCCCCTGCCCCGCGCCGGAGTATTTCGGCGCCGAAGACCGTCGAAGAAATCATGGCGGGGATGACCCTGGAGAGTGCAAAGAGCGTGATCGTAAACTTCGGTCCATCCAGCTGCCGCGGGCATTCCATGGGGGAGATCGCTTCCAGTGACCCTGACGTGCTCATCTGGATTGCGGAGCGATACATGGGACCGGACAACTCTGCCCGGGCTGCAGCGCAGTTTCTAATCAAACAGGCCGGCTGATTCCCTCAGCGGCCGCAAGGGAGACATGACAATGGCAACAAATCAACAGGATGACCTGCCCTTCACCATCGACCAGGTGGTTCAGCTTCTCGGCCTTCCCATCTACCGGGATAGAGGAAACACATGGCAAATCAACTGTCCCTTCTGCTACGGTAAAAATGGGCGGGAAGACACTCATGGTCACATGTATGTCAGCCACATAAAGCAGGGCTTCAAATGCCACCGCTGCGGCCGCGCCGGAGGAAAGCTTGACCTGTATGCCATGTACAAGAATACCGACACCCAGACCGCTTACCAGCAGATATGGGAAGCGCTGTATGGCCCCAGAGATGCTTTGCACAGGGGAAAACGAAAAGGGAAAGACAATCTGCCGCCTCCCTCGATCAAACCGGTGGAGGTGGCGCTCTCCCCTGAAACCACGGTCACTTTGGCCCCAGAGATGCTTGATAAAACATTCCAGCATCTGCTGGAGCAGTTGACGCTGACCAAATTTCACCGGGAAAAGCTCCACGACCGGGGGCTCTCCGACACGGAGATCGACCGGCTGGAGTATCGGAGCGTTCCAGCGGCCGGATTGCGCCGTATCGCCATGAATCTGCAAAAAGAGGATTGTGTGCTGGAAGGGGTGCCGGGCTTCTATGTGGATGAAGAAGGAGCATGGAAACTGAATGTGTTTACTTCCGGCATCATCATGCCCGCCCGGGACCATCTGCATCGGATCACCGGGCTGCAGGTCCGCAAGGACCGGTATGTCAAAGGCAAGTGCTACTGGATCACCTCTGGAGATCTGTTGCGGGGTTGCCGGAACACCAACCGGATGCACTTCACCACATGCAATCCTCTGCCTGCGGACGGCACAGTTCATCTGACAGAGGGGATCATGAAGGCGGACATCACCGCAATATATTCCGGCTGGTTCATGCTTTCTGTTGCCGGCGTCAGCCAGTTTTCCTCCATACGCGCCGCCATCCGGCCGCTGCGGGACATGGGAGTCCGCCGGATTGTCATGGATTATGATATGGACATGTATACAAACCCCGCCGTCCTTGAGGCGCTTCAAACCTCCAGTCAGATTTTTATGGAGGCGGGCTTTGAGGTGCTGGTGGACCAGTGGGACAAACAGCAAAAAGGCATCGACGATCTGTGGGTTTGGTCGGCCTCCCACGGGAAGGCTCCGCAGGTCGATACCCTGCCTTTTGACGAAATGCAGAAGCGTTTGTCTCAGAACAGCAAAGGAGAATGATGATGTACGTTGTTTTAGTCCGGGAGGACTATATCAGAAACCTGGAAATTTACAATCGGCCTGACAAGGCAGATTCAGCTAAGCCGGGCTGGCAGGCAGCGGTTCTTCCCGCTTACTTGGGCCTGTACCGAGGATCAAGAGCGCAGGCAATCCGATTAGCCTCCGCAGATCATGGCATCGTCCCGGAAGCGCTGCTCGCCTTCCCGCCATCTCAAATTATTTGCAGCAATCCAAAGGAGTGAAAAATATGCATTACAGTTTACTTGTTACCCTTCGCCCCGACGAAGATCTTTCAGACCGTCTGGAGCCTTTTTATATGGAGACAGACGATCCCAGATATCTGGAGTTCGAGGAAGTGAGCCAAGATGATTATGTTTATTATGATGCCAGGCGCACTATGGTACGCCATCCGGATGGCACCATTCGCTACCCCTTCGTCTACCCATTTTCTGCTTCCTACGAAATTGTAGATGGGAAGGTCTGTTCCCGCAGGGCGGGGCCTCTGCACCATCCCAAGCGAACCCGGTCTTCCAAGAAATACACGGTTCTGCAAAACTTCCCGATCAAGAAGCTCTATAAGGATTTTGATGACTTTATGGTCCGTCACATGGGATATTCCATCGATGAGGAGCATGGTGCTTACGGTTCCTACACCAACCCCAATGGATACTGGGACTATTACGATATCGGCGGCCGTTGGCCCTATCAGTTCCTGGTAAAAGAGGATGTAAAGGATGCCCTGGAACCATTCTGTGAGCGTCAACCGGAGGACACCCCAACGGGATACCGGTGGGTGCCGGCGGCCCGCGTTGAGGATATTCAGTTCGATCTGCAGAAAGAGCTGCGCCGCGAGTCATATACCAAAGGCTACAACCAGCTCCTGGCATGGCTCAACGGCGAGGACCTGCCGGTGGACGGTTCTCTGGTAATCACTGCAGAGGGATTGTCCTATCACGGTCATCTACTGCTGCTGTATAGAGGTGAGACTTTAGAGGAATACCTGTCCCGGAACCGGGCCGATGAGGATACGCCGATCCTGCCTAAAGTCTATGCGACATTGGATAGGAATGGCCAATGGGACTCTCAGGAAATCGGAGACGAGGACTTCGGCGAGGCGTGGATGTCCCATATCGAGGAATATATGCGCAACCTGAAGCCGGACGACATTCTCGCCTTGATCGACTATCACTCTTAAAGGGGGAACAAAGATGAAAAAACCAATCTATCAAATGTCTCAGCAGGAAGCCAACGCTTCAGGTCGTGCGCAGGAATGGCAAAGTACACAACAGAAAGCCCGCCAGTGCGCACAGGCGCTGAGCAATTCGTTTTTTATAGGGACTTTTAAGCGGCAGATTCATTGGATGATCTCCATCTATGGGCTGGATGTGGTTTCGCTGATTTTGGCATCCGAAATCCGTATGCGAAAAGAGGATGAGGCGATATTTGCAAGATTTCTGGAATGGGCCGGGCAGGAACGCTTCAGCTGCAACGAAGCCTTTGTTTTTCGCTGGGGAATGTCCTCTGTCTCCGCGCTGTTGGTGGTGCAGTATGTTGTGATGCTGGAATCGCTCAAACCGCGGGAACTGCTTACAGAAAAGATCACGGTGGAACTGGCCAGTTGGTGCGGTTCTCTGCCTGATGACACCGAGAAGCTGCTGCCGCTGTCTGAAGAAATGTGGGTATATCCCCAGTGCGCTGCTCTTCTTCTGGAGATGGAAATGTCACCTGAAACGGTAGAGCGGCTGCTGTGTGAGGGAAACACCCTGGAAAGATGCTGCCATTACTATTTCAAAAGACATGCTCAGGATTTGAAACCGCAGCTGCGTCTGGCTATCGCGGATGTCGCCGCACCGGGGAGGATGTAAAGTAATGGGAACAGTAAAACAGGAGATCATGCCCCTCAGCCTGCCCCAGCGTCTTCAGCTTCTAAAATCCATGCGACAGGTGGAGAACTCCCATTTTCTCACAACCATCTGCTGCGGCCATTCTGATTTCGGCGGTTCGGGAATCCGTACCGCCTGGCAGATGGGGAAAATCCGCCGTCTGTTGCTGCGCCGGAAGAACCGGTTTGAGTCGGTAAGCCTTCTGGGCTTGAGCGATGAGGCGCTGCAGCTCTACGCTGCCGGGTTCGACTGCGGGCTGGCGCCTATCGACATCTGGCCGGCACTTGCCATTTATGAGGATGAGATCCGCAGAATTGGCAATCAGCCATGGGGACCCTGGCGAAAGAAGTACGAGGTGCTCTCGGTTTATTTGTGGGCCAGAGCCTATCTGCGATTGACCCGGCCAACCCGTTTGGAAGATGAGAATAAAGTCGGTGCTTCGCTTTAGGAGGGATTTCGATGTTGTGTAAACTATGCCAAAGTACGCCGGCCTGCTCCGAGGAGGAGTGCAAATATTGCGGCGCCGATTTGTCGGGGGAACCGGAGGGCTCTACCATCTGTACCAAGTGTGCGGATCGCAGACAGCTTTGTCAGCGCTGCGGCCAACCTTTGAGGCTCAGTGACTTTGAGGGGCTATTTGTCAGCGGAACAGCTGGCAAATTGAGCCGCAGCGATGAGCAGAAGATCGTATCAGTGCTGCTCGCACATAAGAGAAGGTAAAGGAGGAACGTATGAAGCGTTTTAGGAATACAGCAGGGCGCGTCCTGCTGTCTGTGGGTGAGATTGCCCGGCAGACTCAGGCGGAAGCAGCGGCATATTACCAGAACGGCGGTCGATACCGCATGAACTGGCCCGGCGGACATGGTAAAGCTAAAATTTTTATCTGCCGTAGATTTTGGCGGCAAACCCCTAAAGGCGCGGCGGAGATTGCGAGCTTTGACGCCGAGGACGGCTCGAATTCTCGCTTTACCACCGGCGCAGATGTTCTCGGAATCTTCCTCCCGGATGTGGCAAACGACGGTTTTGAGATTGTCCGGGTGCCAGATGATTTTAGTCATCCGGCATGATGGCTTTTTCCTTCGTGCAGCCCATACTGGAAAATTCCAGATAATCTTCGTGAAATATATCAATTGAGGCATACATGTCAAAAAAGATATAATAAAAGTAGAAAAAGCAGAGTGGTAAGGAGAAAACCAAAAATGAGAGAACTTGTACCAAGATACCCGGACTGTAAAAACGATGGGATGTGCTGCGCTGACTGTTCCTTTACGAACTATGGGATGGACTGTCGCAAGAATCCCAGCAATAACCTCATATTCTGTCGATTGCGGGCTGGATTGACCCAGCAGCAGCTGGCAGAAAGAACCGGTTGGACGGTGATGCACATCTCCGATTTGGAGACGAGCCGAAAAAGCCTGGGGGAAATCTCTCTGCGTAACGCCATAAAATTGGCGGAAGCTTTGGAGCTTGACGATATCCGAGAATTAACCCGGGGGGACCGCGAGATCGAGGAGGATGAGGATGGCGAGTGATTTCATCGAAACCGTTTGCCTGTAGGGCCTAACCTTTTGGGCTAGGAACGGTTCGCACAGAAATAAAAATAAGCAAATCCCAGCAGAATGTTTGAACTCGGGCTGGTAAGAGGTGCGCTGCATTTTGATGCGGCGCACCTCTTTTATTTCCATAAAAAATCAAGAAGGAAGTGCCACTATGACAATTTACAGAGAGAACAAAGCGTTTACCTTGACCCCAGAAGAAATAGAAGCTGCCTACCGGCAACAGCTCCACAACTATCTCATCCTGGATGCAGAACAGCATTTCTCGGAGCGATATGAGGACGAAGAACTTTTTGCAAGGACCTACAGGTTTACGGTCGAGCAAGCCTGCGATCCTGGTAGCCCGCATTATCTGCTTGAGGATTTGGTCAAAAGGTTTGAGCATGAGCAGGCCTGTAATATCTCGGCGGATCAGACATGGGATAGCTGCATCGAGGCAGAAATGCAAAGAGTGAGCTGGAATGTCATTGAAAAAGCAGCTTCGAAAGACCGTAAAAAAGCGTAATAAATTGTTGCAAATACAAGCGATGTTCGATATTTCAATGTTAGAATCATCAACTTATATGAGGAGGTCTATCTATGATTGTTTCTGTCGATACCGGCAACAAGCACATTAAAACCCCGCACAAGCTGTTCAGCGCAGGTTTGGTGGAGCACGACGCCTTCCCGCACTTCGGCCAGGATGTCATCTTTTTTGATGGTAAATACTACACCATCTCCAACAGCCGGCTGCCTTATCAGAGAGATAAGACTGTCAATCCCAACTATTTCGTTCTCACCCTGTTCGCCATCGCTTATGAACTGCAGGAGGCAGGGTACGATCTGCGGGATGATGTGGTGGAGGAGGTAACACTGCTGGTGGGTCTGCCTCCCGCGCATCTCAGCGCCCTCCGCAGCGCATACCGTACCTATTTCCGGGAGAGTGAATATGTCGATTTTGAGTTCAATAACATCCCCGTCACATTGCAGATCAGTAAGGTGAAGGTATATTCCCAGGCCATGGCGGCCATCTCCCCGGTGATCAACGATGTGCTTCAGTACCCCAAGGTCATCATTGTGGACATCGGCGGCTACACCGCGGATGTGCTCAGCCTTTACTATGGCAAAATCGATACGAAGATCTGCTACTCCTTGGAGCATGGCACCATCCCGTTTTACAATCTGGTCCATGAGCGCGTCAATGCCAATTTTGACCTGCTTGTGGACGAACAGGATGTGGACGCCGTTCTTCTCGGTGGGAAGACGGTCCTGCCAGAAGAGGTCTCCGATTTGATTCGGAACATGGCCCGCCAGTATATCAACGACTTTATGAGCTCTCTGCGTGAGATGCACATTGACCTCAAAACCTACATGACCTACTTTGTGGGCGGCGGGTCCCTGCTCTTCAAACCCTTCATCTGCGAATCTGGAAAGCTGGGGAGCTATACCGTCATCGAGGATATCAGCGCAAACGCCGCGGGCTATGAACTGCTCTACCAGCTCGGCTTGTAAGGGAGGGAGGCAGTGTGGCCGAAAAGAAAAATCCCTACCGCTTCACTTTGAAATTCAACGAGAGCGATCCCAACCACCGGCGGGCTGTCGCCATCCTCAACCAACAGGGTAAAAGCGTCAGCCACTTTATCGTATATGCGGTGCTCCAGTATGTGGACAATGAGATGTCCACCAGCGGCTCGGCGTTTCAGCAGCAAACTCTCGAAGCCCTGATCGAAATGATCGTGCAGAAGGTTGCTGATTCCAAATTTGGACAGGAGCCGCCGCAGAGAGAGCCTCCCGCAGAAAAGCCTCACAGGCCCACTCAGGTTCGTTCTGAGCCCCTTCACCAACCAATCAAGGAAAGACCCTCTGAGGAGGGGATAGCCGCTCTGCGGCACAATTTAGAGGCCGTACAAGGCCAAGAATAATATAGAACCAAGTCGAACCTTGTCCCCGGAGGACAAGGTTCTTTTTTTTCGCGCTTCTATACCTATGGATTTGTATTTTCTTGTATAACCCGCCTGTATTCTGTTTCTAAAGTTGAAAAAAACAGGAGGTTCTGTCTATGGACAGAGCATCGAACAGGATTCGGGCGCCTCCTTCGTCGTCTGCAAGCCGACAGACGACGAAAGGAGATAAAAAAGTGAATACTGAAATTAAAAATGGACAGGCATCCTGTAACGAAGATGAGGTTCACTACCGCTTTACAGCCTATGTAGTCACTGCGATCCGCCGCAGCAAAATGCGCTATCTGGTCAAAAAACGCAAGCATGAGTCCCTTTTATCTTTGGATCAGCTGCTGGAGGAGAACGGCGATCAGGTGCAGCTGGACGTGGATGCGTTTGCAGATGGTACATATTCCGCAGAGTTCCAGGAGATTTTTGAAACAGGTGTTCTGGAGGAGATCATCGGGAATGATTCCCTGCTCGCCGCGGTTCTCAAATTGAGCGACCGCGAACGCAAAATCTTGAACCTGCGGCTGCTTCAAAATATGAAGCATGAAGAGATAGGCGACCTGCTGGGGATCAAAAAGGCGACTGCCGAGAAGTGCTACCAGCGCGCCTTAGCAAAACTTCGAAATTACTTAGAGGAGGGTTTGTTTTGAACGAATTTAAGCGTACTTTGTTGAAAGCCCAGCTGGGAGACAAAAAAGCAGCCGAACAGATGGTCGAGTTATACAAGGGGCTCATCATCAAAGAAAGTATTGTTGATGGGGTCTTCGACGAGGATCTTATGCAATATCTGTACCAGGTTTTGCTCAATGCTATCCGGACTTTTCGTGTCTAATACTTTATATTAACGATAACAAACTATAAAGAATGCAGCGGCAGGTAAAATCTTGTCGCTGCACTCTCTTTTAGCCGTTTTTGAGATTGTCATTGACTGCCGGAATGGTAAACTTGGATCAAAAAAGAGGATGGTGGTCATGCTAAGGGTACGATTTAACATGGAGGTCGTCAATGTGCGGAAGAGGCAGCCGGACGGCAGCAGCAAACAAGTGCGTCAGGGGCGGAAATGTACCTTGACCTTTGAGGGGTGGACCTCAGCAGAGGAAGGCAATCAGGCAGCGATTGCGCTCCAAGTTTATTTACAGAACTGTGGATACGATGTGGCGCCAGAATCAGAGGGACCCCTCCAGTTATCGGTGAAGGTCGCCTCTACGCGCCGAGGATTTGAGCTTTATGACGTTCTGCAGCAATGGGGTGCTGAAAACCAAATAACCATCGTATAAGTTGCTCCTTTATTCAAAAGACACAGGGCATCGGAATTGTTTCCGGTGTCCTGTGTCTTTTGCCTATAGAGACCTTTTCATGCTGTCCGTTTCTCTGAAAAGGTGTGTACCTTTCTGTTATAGACCACAAGGTTCGCACCTTGACAAGTAAATAACAGCGCCCAGAGAGGGCTACCGATTGTTCGTTCTGCTGGGACCTGGATTCAGCGAGCGGAGCCGACAATAGAGAAAACCTGCCTAATGGTCACCCCAGACCGGACAGGGATGCTGCTTTGGGCGCCTGGTTACTCCTCCGTGGGGTGATCCCGCACCCCACGACACTTCCAGAAAGCTTAACAAATCGCTTTTGCGACCAGATGAAATAAAACAGAGGTGATATGAGTGATGAAGAACCACATTTCCTATAATCGAAAATCGCTGAAACGGATCAGCGACTACCCCGATGTGTTGACCGTGGAAGAGGCCAGCGAGCTGCTGGGGGTATGTACAAAGACAGTCTATAAAATGATCAAAAGAGGCGAGCTCAAAAAGCAGAACGTAGGTCGCCTATTCCGTATCCCCAAAAGTTATATCATGGATTACCTCGGCATCAGCACCAAAAAAGAATAAAATCTTCAGATTGAGCACGCTACCCGTTGATGCTATAATGTAAGTGTCAATGGTAGGTGGAATAATCGCTGGAAAGGAGTATTTAGTATGTTAGCGGGCCATCTACAAGAGAAAAATGGCGTATATTATGCTGTACTTAACTGTAAACACAGAAATGGAAAAAGGTTCCCCAAATGGATATCGACAGGTCTCCCTGTCAAGAAGGGCAACAAGAGGGCTGCGGAAAGAGCATTGGAAGAATTCCGAGGAGCTTATAATATCTATGGCGAGGCAATCGATGATTGTCCGGATGCAGACTCCGCTATGGATGATGCGGGTGATCTGCTGCCTGCACAGCCGGTAGATCTTTCGCACCCAACGAGTGATATGCTTTTTGCGGATTATATGCTGTCTTGGCTCTCTTATATGGAGACGGAAGTTGATCCGACGACCTATAACGGCTACTGTGATTCGGTGGAGAACCATATCTACCCATATTTTAAAGAGCTAGGGGTGAAATTAAACGAATTAGAGCCAGTACATCTGCGAGCGTACTATAAGCACGAACGCAAGGGCGACCCTGAACATGGGAAGAATGCCAAAAAGGGAACTACAGTCGTGCGCTACCACGCCAATATCCACGCTGCTTTGGAGGCGGCTGTTGAGGATGGTTTGGTCGATAAAAATGCAGCTCATAGGCAAAGGCCTAACACCGAAAAGTTCGTTGGCAGTTTTTATCTGCCGGACGAAGCGTTGGCGTGCATCAAAGCGGCCGAAGGCACTCGACTGGAATTAGCTGTATTGTTTGGTTTGTTTTATGGGCTCCGTAGAGAAGAGATCATTGGGTTAAAATGGCAGAATTTTGATTTTGTACGGAACACTTTTACGATCTCTCATACGGTAACTACTTTTGGCAGAAAAGGACAGAAGCGCGTTCTCTATGCGAAGGATAAGGCCAAAAATAAATCCAGCTTGAGAACATTGCCGCTGATCCCCCTGTTTCAGAAAAAACTGAAAGCTCTGTATGCGAAACAGCAAGAAGAGCAGCGTCTGTTCGGCAACTCATATAACCGTGAGTACCTTGGGTATGTGTATGTTAATGAAATTGGTGATCTCATCAAGCCTGACTATATTTCTAAGCAGTTCCCAAAGTTTTTGGAAAAGAATCATCTCCGAAAAATTCGGTTTCATGACACACGACACAGTTGCGCCAGCCTTCTGCTGAGAAATGGTATTTCTATGAAACAGATACAGTTCTGGCTTGGCCATAGTGACTACAGTACCACCGCAAATCTTTACGCACACTTAGACGTAGAGGCATCTATGTTGGTATCTGCCGAGCGGCTGGAAACAGGGCTGTTCGGTAAAAAGAGCTTGAATGTACCAGAAACCCAAGAAGAATCAACCCAAAATGCTTAGCAACGGAGGAGAGCCCGTGAGACCAGTAAAAAGAAAAAGGACTGTCAGCAGCAACTGACAGTCCCCCCACTCGACGGGTACGACCCAATTAAAACCCCCGTTGAGCTCTGCTGGCGGAGAGTGAGAGATTCGAACTCTCGGTGCCGAAAAGACACAATGGTTTTCGAGACCATCTCCTTAGACCACTCGGACAACTCTCCTTATGAAATTTTATATCAAATCTTTCTTATTTGCCATTCCATCAAGTTCCGGCACAGTCCGGACGTGAGGAAAGAAACAGGAAAGAAATTTGATCACGGTAAAAAAGGGAAAGCGAAAAAATCTCGTAATAATGCGGGTTTGAACGTAGGCGTTCCATAGAGAGGATAATCTTTCGAGTCGAGGCCGTTATGACCACTTCGATACGCTTCCATCAATCACTGCGGGGCATATTCCACCACAATGCCAAATAATTATATAATGGCGCAGGGGAAAAGTCAACTGTTTTTTTGTTCCAAAGACGGCGGGCGGCGCATCTGGGCGCCGCCCGCCGCCAAGACTTTCCGGAATGCGCCGCCCGTTGCCGGGACGTTTTTGAGTGCGGTGCCGCGCTGCACGGATCATCTTCGGGTGGGCGGCCCGCTGTCAGGGCGCGGCGCTCAGGAAGCGGGCGCGGCGCTCTGCGTCTCTGCAGGAGGGGCGGAAGCAGGAAAAGCCAGCCCCTGCAGGAAGCCGTCAAGCCCCATCGAGCAGACATCCCCGCCGATGATCTTGCCTGAACAAACCAGAAGATTCAGCCGCACGTGTTCGTCCCCGCTTGGGTGGTTGTGCACCATATAGGAATAACGCCTGCACCGTTTGCCGCGATAGCGGGTCAGATCAAGTCCCTGGTCGGTCTGGATTTTGTTGTAGTTCTGGTAGGTCTCATCGAATTCCTTGGGGATGATCACCTCGAGCACCTCGCACGGCTCCGGATCGGCCGACCAGCCGAGCGCGGCAAGAAAGGCCTGACGCTGTTCCTCGGTTTTGCCGGGCTGGCGCCTGATGTTCGAAGCGGATACAGCCGCATCCGAACCGGGGAGCATCAAGAGCACCGCCCGTCCGGCGGCCATCACCGCGAGCAGCAGCAGGAGCAGCAGCGTCGAGCGGCGGAGCCTTCTTCCGAAAGAAAAGGAATACATCATCATCTCACATTCACCTCGGTGATATATATGCGGGAAAATCCGCCGAAAGAACGCTGAAAACGCCATCCGCATGTCCCTTTTCCGGTGGGACAGGCGAATTTTGGGGATTTGGCCCGCCCGGCGCGTCCAACTCCGCGAAGCAGCCCGGGCACAGCCCTTTGTTGACCAAAAATGACAGAAACAGCGAAGCGAAATCGGAATATTTTGTGCAGGGTACTTGTCAACCCGGCCAAATCATACTATAATTAACCATAAGCGATGGGCGTTTTTCATCCGTTGCTATGCAAAATACACAATATATCTAGACGTTTTTAGATATATTGAAAGGGGCAGATGTAAATTGAAACAGTATCTTGCGGATAAGATCAGAAACATTGCGCTGGTCGGACACGGTTCCTGCGGAAAGACCTCGCTTGCGGAGGCTCTTCTGTTTCGCGCCGGTGCCGCCGATCGTCTGGGCAAGGTCGAGAACGGGACGACCGTCTGTGACTATGATCCCGAGGAGATCAAGCGTGTGGCGTCGGTTTCGCTGTCGCTTGCCCCTCTGGAATGGAATAATACCAAGATCAACATTATCGACACCCCCGGTGCGTTTGACTTTGCTACCGGCCTGATGGAGGGCACCCGCGCCGCGGGCAGCGTCATCATTGTGGTTTCAGCCCGCAGCGGCGTGACGGTGGGTACCGAAAAGGCCTATAAACTCGCCTGCGAGCAGAACAAGTCGATCATGTTCTTCATCAACAAGATGGACGCCGACCATGCCGACTTCTATAAGGTGCTCGGACAGCTGCGCGAGAAATTCGGCTCCCACGTCTGCCCCATCGTCGTTCCCTACTCTGAGGGAGCCGGTGTGGAGTGCTATATTGACCTCGTCGCCAACAAAGCGTTTGTCCATGACAACGGCAACCGCCGTCAGGGCTCGATGCCGAATGTCGGCGGCTTTGTGGAGGAATGCCGCAACATCATCTCCGAGGCGGTTGCGGAAACCGAAGAAGATCTGATGGAAAAGTTTTTTGGCGGCGGTACCTTCACCACCGAGGAAATGGTCCGTGGCATCAACGAGGGCCTGCGCACCCGGCAGATATTCCCGGTGCTCTGCGGCTCGTCACTCACCCTTGACGGCATTGACGCGCTGCTTGACGCCATTGTGAACCATCTGCCTTCCGCCAAGAACGCGGCCAATGAGGTCGGCGTTACCGCCGAGGGCGAAGAGGTTGAGGTCAGCTGCGATGTTCTGGAGCCGCTGGTGGCCTATGTGTTCAAAACCATCGCCGATCCGTTCATTGGCAAGCTTTCCTATGTGAAGGTCATCTCCGGCAAGCTGTCGGGTGAGATCACCCCGATCAACTCCCGCACCGGAAATCCCGAGCGGCTCGGCAAGCTGCTCTATATCACCGGCAAAAAGCAGGAGGATGTTTCGGCCGTTCCGGCGGGCGACATCTGCGCGGTGGCAAAGCTCGGCGAGACGCTCACCGGCGATACCCTCTGTGATCCCAAGCGGGTGCTCACCCTGCGAGAAGTCGGTTATCCGATGGCGACCCTGACGATGGCAGTTGTCGCCAAGAAGAAGGGCGAGGAGGGCAAGATCGCTCAGGGCCTCGCGCGCCTGATCGAAGAGGACCCGGTCGTTACCTTCGTGCAGGACCCCGAAACCAAGCAGCAGCTGATCTCCGGACTCGGTGACCAGCATCTTGATGTCATCGTCTCCCGCCTGAAGAGCAAGTTCGGCACCGAGGTCACCCTCGAAAAACCGCGTGTCGCCTACCGCGAGACAATCCGCAAGAAGGTCAAGGTGCAGGGGCGGCATAAGAAGCAGTCGGGCGGCCACGGGCAGTTCGGCGATGTTTGGATCGAATTTGAGCCGTGCGATTCCGATGGGCTTGAGTTCTGCGAAAATGTCTTCGGCGGCTCGGTTCCGAAGAACTTCTTCCCGGCAGTCGAAAAGGGCCTGCAGGATGCCATCAAGCACGGCATGCTTGCGGGCTATCCGATGGTCGGCCTCAAGGCCACTCTGGTGGACGGCTCCTATCACCCGGTCGATTCCTCCGAAATGGCCTTCAAAACCGCCGCGTCCCTCGCCTATAAGGCAGGTATCCCGCAGGCGAGTCCGGTCATCCTTGAGCCGATCGGCAGCCTGAAGGTCTATGTCCCGGACAGCTACACCGGCGACATCATCGGCGACCTCAACAAGCGCCGCGGCCGCATTCTCGGCATGAACCCTTGGGGCGACGGAACCCAGGAGATTGTCGCGGAGGTGCCGATCAGCGAGATGTACGACTTCACTACCACCCTGCGCTCAATGACCCAGGGCCGCGGCAGCTTCGTGCTCACCTTCGAACGGTATGAGCAGCTTCCCGGCCAGCTGGAAGCTTCGGTCATTGCCGAGGCCAAGGCGCTGGCGGACGAAGAATAATTTGGATTCCTGTTTGGAAAGAGGAGGTTTGGCGCGCCTGACACTTGTCAGGCGCGCCAAACAGGTGGACCGCTTTTGGGCGGCAACGCCGCCGGGTCCGCCGGTGCGGGGAAAGCTCTGCTCCGGACACAGGACAACCGGTCTGTCCACAGCAATCTCTGGATGCGGACCGCTGCCGTCAAAACGGCAGCGGTCCGTTTCGGGGCTGTGAGGAACAGGCGCGGGCAGAGATAACCGGCGCTGCCTGGGCCGCGCCGGTTATCCTGCCCTCCGGCGGCTTGTCCGGGTGTACGGGTTAAATAAAAACACAAATTTGATAAATATTCTCGATTTATCTTGACAAACGGACAGCGGAATGCGATACTGTTTTCATATAATAACAGTATGAAAAGGGGGGCGCCTATGTGCTGCGTGGGAACCAAAAATCTGCTGCGTGACTACGACTACCTTGTGAGAAGGTTGATCGACTGCGGGGCGACCGCAAAGGAATCTGCCGTTCCCTATGAGGCGCTCGGCATCGATGAAGCCGAACACCTCTTTGCCCGGGACAATTTTATGAGCCTGCTCTTTTCCGGGGATATCCGCCGTGCGCGGGGCGGCTACTATCTGAAAAACCTGAAAAGTCCTCATTTTGCCCGCTGTCCGCTTGTACAGCAGGCCCTGCGGGTGCAGTAACCGCCCCCGCGTCGTTTTCTGAACGGTTTTTAAATCCCCGGGACCTTGAAAAATTTTTCCTGCCGGTTTATCATAGCAGAGAAAACCGCTGCGGGGGAAAGCGAGGCCATGGGCGATGATTGAACAGATGCTTGCCCATAACCGGGAATTTTTAAAAAGCGAGGGCTACCGCAGGTTTGCCTCGAGCAAATATCCGGATAAAAAAATTGCCATCCTGACCTGTATGGACACCCGTCTCGTCGAGCTGCTGCCCGCCGCGCTCGGCATCCGCAACGGGGATGTCAAGATGATCAAAAATGCGGGCGGTATGATTACCGGACCGTTCGACAGCGCGGTGCGCAGCCTGTTGGTCGGCATTGTTGAGCTGGAGGTCGAGGAGGTCATGGTAATCGGCCACACCGACTGCGGCGTATCGGGCATCAACGCGGAAATGATGATCCACCACCTCATCGAGCGCGGCGTTTCACAGGACCATATCGATATGATGCGCTATTGCGGCATCGATTTTGAGGCGTGGCTCCGGGGCTTTGATACGGTGGAAAACTCGGTGGCCGAGACGGTGGAGCTGTTACAGCACCACCCGCTGATGCCCAGGGATGTGACCATCCGGGGATATGTCATCAACACAGAAACAGGGGAGCTGCTGCCGCTGGCGCAGTCCGCCTGCGTCTGAGCTTTCAAGAACTGGCGCGCGCCCTCGCAGGGGGTTCCCCGGCGGGACGCGCGTTTTGTTTTGGCTGGCGAAAAGGCAGCCTCCGGTTCCGGCGGGGAACCTGACCCCAGCTGCGGAAAGCCGCTGCCGGAAACGGAGGCTTGCGCTATCATACAAGCACCGCAGGAGGGCGGCGATGCCCTGCTGGAGGAAGCGGTGAAGGAGGAATTTCTCATGCCGCGCTGCACGGTTACTTTGAGCGCCAACGCAGGCGCCGTGCTGGAGCTTAACCTGGTTCGAATTTGGCTGGATCTCCTGCACACCCAAAAAACGGAGAACTTTTCCACGGTCGGTCCGGAATTGCAGCGCCGGATGCTGCAATGTGAGGCGTTCGCCCATCCGGATCTGATCTTTTTTACCCATTGCCATCCCGACCACTACTCCCGGACGCTGACCGGGCAGGCGCTGAAGCTTTGGCCCGATGCAAAGCTTGTGCTTCCGCAGCAGGAATTTGCCCGGCAGATCACCCTTTCCCGCCCTGTTGAGCGGCTGGATCTGCCGGGCTGTTCGGTTCGCTTCGGCAGGCTTCCGCATGAAGGGGCGCAGTACGCCGGGGTGCCGCACTACGGGTGCGTCATCGAGGCGGGGGGCTTCACCGCGCTGATTGCCGGGGACTGCGAGGTGGCAAGCCCTCTGCTTGCACAGCTCATCGGAGATACCCCCATTGATCTCGCGCTTCTGGATTTTCCTTGGGTAACGCTGCGAAAAGGACGGGAGTTTCTGGAGCGGGAGATCCGGCCCCGGCACCTGCTGGTTTTCCACCTTCCCTTTGCCGGGGACGACCGCGCAGGCTACCGGGCCGCCGCCGCTCGGATGATCGGCCGGCTCGAAGGAATCCCCGATGTCAGGCTTTTGCAGGACCCCCTGCAGCGGGAAGAGATCCTTTCGCCGTCGTAATCCCTGTGAAACGCCGCGTGGATTCAGGGACCCTGCGCGGGGAGCGGTGCGAAATCTCCGCGCGGATAGACTGTCCCTGCTTTTTGTGTTATAATGACCGTAACAGTCCCGCAGCCTTGTTTGAGTCATTTCTCCCCGGCCGCCCCCGGAAACGCGGAAAAGAACTGGCGCGTCCGCGCCGGACGGGGGGCGCCCGCCGGAGCAGAACAACAGAAAAGAGGAGACGCCATGAAGATCAAAAAGCTGTACGCCGTCTATTTCAGCGCGACCGGCACCACCGAAAAAATCGTCCGCCGGATCGCCGATGGAGCCGGGGCCGTCCTTGGGCTTGCGGCCGAAACAGTCGACTTTACCCTGCCCGCCGCCCGTAAGGAGCATTACAGCTTCGAAGAGGGGGATCTGGTCATCTTCGGCGTACCGGTCTATGCCGGACGGGTGCCGAACCTGCTGCTTCCCTTTGTCCAGAGCGGATTTTCGGGCGGCGGCGCCCTTGCCGTCCCGGTCGTGCTTTATGGCAACCGCAACTACGACGACGGCCTGATCGAGCTGCGCAACACCCTCGAGGCGGATGGCTTCCACACGGTGGCCGGAGCCGCTTTTATCGGCGAGCACTCCTTCTCCTACACCCTGGCCGCCCATCGTCCCGACGAGCAGGATCTCGCAGTTGCCGACCGGTTTGCCCGTCAGCTTGCGGAAAAGGCAGCGGCTCTCCCGGCGGCGCCGTCCGAACCGGCCTATGTCAACGGCTGCGACCCGATCCGGCCCTACTACACCCCCCGCGACCGCAGGGGCAATCCGGTTAACATCCTTAAGGTCAAGCCCAAGACAAGCGACGCCTGCGTCAAATGCGGCCTCTGTGTGAAAAAATGCCCCATGGGAGCGATCGACCCCGCCGACCCTTCGAACGTCCCTGGAATCTGCATCAAGTGCGGTGCCTGTGTGAAGAAATGTCCCAAGGGCGCAAAGTACTACGATGATGAGAAGTACCTCTATCACCAGCACGAGCTGGAGGAGGGCTTCGCCCGCCGGGCCGAGCCGGAAACCTTCCTCGGCTGAGCGCGGGGCAGAAGTTCGGATACATATTGGACCTGCTCACTCCTCGGGCGGTATGTTCAAATCCGGCTTGCCCTTCTGTTTCTAAAATCCGTTTGACGCGCTGCATCACCGACGATGCGGCGCGTCCTTTTTGTTGACGGAAATCACCGGCTCTGCCGGTGGAGGGACCCAGTAAAAAGCTTTCGCTGTAAGCATCGAGAGAAGCGGGCTGTTAGCAGCAGCCTTGGAGATTGAAGGGCTGCCGTCAGAAGGTGAACTCGCCCGTTTACGGGCTGTGGGGCAGGTGATGCGGCGGCGCCGCCCTCCGCTCGGGCGCGCCGGGCGCCGGACCAGGCAGAGCGGGCGGACCGGGAGAGGAGAATGGGAGGGAAAGGGCGGCCTGCGGGCCGCCCGTATGTGATGCGTGTGAAAGAAATTTCGGTGCGTCTTGAGACGCTTGCCGGCGGCCCTGTAGGACCAACTCAAGCTGGCGGCTTAGCCGGTGGTCATGACTGTGGGACCGATGGCAAAGCAGGTGTGAGGAACGGCTGCTGACGGCGGAAAAATATGCGTCGCCCCCGGCATTCAATCAAAATTTACAGCCTCGTAGAAATTGCAGAAAAATTTTGACGAAAATCACAAACTTGGGAAAGGCTGCGTGAAAGGGATTGACATCCGCCTAAGGGGAAATTATAATGCAAGTATAATAAAAAAATATTATTATAATAAATAATTAAGGATTAATATGAAAAAAAGAAAGATTACAAATTCAGAAATTGTCCAGTCCTATTGCCCCATCGTAAAGTTTATTACCGAAATCCTGGGACCGCACTGCGAGGTGGTTTTGCACGATTATGCGACGCCGGATCATTCCGTCGTCGCGATCGAAAACGGCCACCTGAGCGGACGCCAAATCGGAAGCCCTGTCAGCGACATGGGCATGAAGCGGCTGAGAAAAAACACCAGCCAGGTTTATATTGCCAATTACATATCAACCGCAGCCACCGGGAAACGGTTTCGCTCTGCAAGCTATGCGATCCGCAACTTTGATGGGGAATTGATCGGGAGCCTGTGCGTCAATATCGATATTGCCTATCTTGATAAGGCGGCCGAGTTCCTGAACTTCTTCACCCATATTGACCCCATCGAGGAGAATCCGCAGGAAGGGGAATCCGCCAAGGCCGGGGACCGATTTAAGCCGATCGAAAATCTCAATGTTTCGGTTGCCGACGCGGTCAGTCTGGTGTTTGACATGGTGACAGAGAAAATACAGGCAGATCCGATGCATATGACGGTGGGCGAAAAGCAATATGCCATTAAACTGCTCAACGACGAGGGCATTTTTGTTCTCAAAGGGAGTGTCGCAGAGGTGGCACGGCGGCTTAACGTTTCGGAGCCGACGGTGTACCGCTATCTGAAAATCGTCCGGGAGGCAAATGGATAAAGCCCTGCCGGCGATGCAAAGACAAAATCTGCTTTGGTCAGGAAGCGGCTGACCGCCCCGCGATGCATGGGAAGGTCGCGTTTTCATAAAACTTTCCGAAAGAAGGAGAATACGGATGATTGAGGCAATTTCGACGCCGGGCATCCCCGGAGGAATCGGACCCAATTCGCAGGGGATCAAGGCGGGTGGCTTTCTGTTCCTATCCGGACAAACCCCTGTCAACCCCGAAACAAAGGAGCTCAATGGCGATTCCATTGAACCGCAGGCGGAGCAAATCATGCAGAATATCCGCGCGATTCTTTCGCATCAGGGCCTTGAGTTTACGGATGTCGTAAAGACAACCTGTTTCCTGTCTGATATGAAGGACTACGCCGGATTCAACGCGGTATACGCGAAATATTTTGTCGGCAAGCCCGCCAGATCCTGCTTTGCCGTCAAGGAACTGCCCCGCGGTTCACTGTGCGAAGTGGAACTGATCGCATTGCTCAAATAGGTGCGAATTTTTTGTGCCAAGCGGTATGTCACAGCCGGAAGGTCTGATATACCGATTAAGTTACATTGATTCCTGGCAAATAATGAAGCAAAGGAGTATAAAAATGAAAAAGACATTAACCCTGATTCTTTCGCTCATCATGATCCTCTCCATGGTGACCGGCTGCCAGAAGGTAGCGCAGGCTTCCTCGTCCGCTGCCCCCTCCTCCGCAGGAGCTCCCGCCGCAGAAGGCGAAAAGAAAACTGAGGGCGAGCAGAAGACCACTGAAATTTCGATCCCCACCAAGCAACCTGACCGGAACCTGGTATATTTGGGGCAGCGCCCTGAGCAAGGTTATCAACGATTATGTTGATGGCTACACTGCCAGCCCTCAGGTCACCGATGGGCCTCTGGCGGATATCCAGATGATCGAAGACGACGAAGCGCTCCTCACCCTCGGCAACTCGGCCGTCTGCTATGAGGCGTGGAACGGCGAAGGCATTGCCTCCCCCGACGGCACGAAGTATCAGAAGCAGCGCGCCCTGTTTATGGCTTACCCCAGCTACTTCCACAATATCACCACCACCAAAACCGGCGTCAAGAATATCGCTGATCTGGAAGGCAAGGTCGTTGCGTGCGCACCCGCCGGCTCCGGCCCGAACTATTCGATCGAGTACAGCATGAAGGCGCTCAACATCACGCCTAAGGAAAAGATCTACGGCGGCGTTGACGCGGCCTATGAGCTGCTCAAGGACAACAACATTGCAAACGTTGTTCTTGCGATGGGAATCCCGGTCGGCACCGTTACCGATTTTGCGCTCAACTATGACATGGCGTTTGTCGAGTACACCGATGAACAGCTCAAGACCGTCTGCGATACCTACCCCTTCCTGACGCCCGCCGTCATCCCTGCCGGTACCTACAACGGACAGGATCACGACGTCAATACCGTTTCCTTCGGCAACATGATCATCGCCCACCAGGATATGGATGCCGATCTGGCCTATGAGATCACCAAGGCCTGCTTCGAGCATCAGGATTACTTCATCAATGCGCACTCCACCGGCAACGACATGACCGAAGAGTCTTTCGTCAACTGCTCGGTGCCCCTGCATCCCGGCGCCATCCGTTACTTCGAAGAGAAGGGCTATGAGATTCCTGAAAAGCTGATCCCCCCGGAGATGAAGTAGGAATCTGAACCATCTCTTAACAGGAGGTTAATATGTTCTCCGAGCTCAAAGCTTATTTTCAGGACATGTCGGTGTATAAGAAAATCATTTGTGTCCTGTGCGTGTTCCTGTCGGGATATGATCTGCTGGCGGCCACGGTCATCCGGATCAATTACTGGGTCCATTACCCGATGAACCTGCTGATTGCTGCGCTGGTAATCTGCCTGACTTCCATGGAGAAGCGCGGCAAAGTCTCCATAGGATATATCTTTGACGCCGCGATCGGCCTTTCCGCAGTCTTCTCGATTGGGTATTACATGATCAATTACAGCGAGATGCTGTTCCGCACAACCAAGCCCACCGGCTATGATACGTTTTTCGGCATTATCTGTATCATCGTCTGCCTGACCATCACGAGAAAAGCGACCGGCAGCGGCCTGTTCATTGTAACGGCGACGTTTCTGACCTATGGCTTTTTCGGTCAATATCTTCCCGCGCCGTTCGGCCATGCGGGATTCAAGGTGTCTCGTTTGGTGCGCATGATCTTCGGTGAGGTCGGCATTTTCGGCTCTCCGCTGACCGCGACCGCGACGTTTGTGTTCCTGTTCTGCCTGTTTGGAGCATTTTTGCAGAACTTTGCCGGGGGACAGTTCTTTATTGATCTGGCGACCGGTGCTGCGGGAAAATTCCGGGGCGGTCCGGCAAAAGTCGCCGTAATCTCCAGTGCGTTGTTCGGTACTGTGTCGGGCAGCGCAATCGCCAATGTGGTCACGACGGGCACCTTTACGATTCCTCTGATGAAGAAAACCGGCTATAAGGATTACTTTGCCGGGGCGGTGGAGGCGGTTGCCTCCACCGGTGGACAGATTATGCCTCCTGTTATGGGCGCCACGGCGTTCATCATGGCCGAAATGACCGGGATTCCCTACTCTGAGATTTGTATCGCAGCGCTGATTCCGGCCGCCCTGTTTTTCTTCTCGGTCTTCGTCATGATTGATCTTGAAGCGGTAAAGCTGAACCTGAAGGGACTCGACCCCGACCAGATTCCCGACATCAGGCAGATCCTCCGGGACAAATGGCCGCTGCTTTCCCCGCTGATTGGAATTATTCTGATGCTGCTTGTTTTCAAAATGAGCTCTTCCAGAACGGCTGTTGTTGCAATTCTGATCACGATTATTGCGCCGCTGATCAAACGCAACATCAAGATCACACTGACGAAGGTCATCGATGCGCTCTATGACGGCGCTCACAGCTGTGTCAGCATTCTGGCGTCCTGCACCTGCGCCGGCATCATCATTGCCGTTCTGGCGGTGACCGGTCTCGGCGTTAAGCTGGGCAGCCTCCTGATCAGTCTCTCCGGCGGCTATATGTGGGGCCTGCTCTTCCTGACGATGCTCATCACGATCATTCTGGGAATGGGCCTTCCGACGCCTTCGGCCTACATCGTCTGTGTGTCGGTTGTTGGCCAGACCCTGATTGAAGCCGGCATCCCGCTGATGGCTGCGCATCTCTTTATCTTCTACTATGCAATCCTTTCCACGGTGACTCCTCCCGTTGCCATGTCTGCCTACACCGCGGCCGGGATTGCAAAATCCAACCCCAACAAGACCGGTTGGCAGGGCTTGGGACTTGGGTTGGTCGCGTTCATCGTCCCCTATATGTTCGTGTTCGGTCCCGCGCTGCTCATGAACGGCACCCCTCTGGAAATCCTGCGCGCTCTGTGTACCGCGATTGTCGGCGTCCTTTGTCTGGGCGTCGCTATCATTGGATACATGAAGGCAAGGGTAAGCCTGCCTTTGCGGGCGGCCTTCCTGGTGTGTGCATTCCTTCTGATTGACACTTCCCTGCTCACCGATATCATCGGCGTTGGCGTTGCCGCAGTCTCCTGTTTTTTGGCGATGCGGAAAAGCAAACGGGCGGAGAATGCGTCTGTCTGAGCTTGTGAGGCTGTGATTCCGACACGCCCATAGGGGAAAAGAAGGTGGATCCCGCCGCGGGATCGCGCTGTGAAAAAGCCTCTTTATTGCTAAGGCAGTTTGCTTTGGGCAACAAAGAGGCTTTTCCCCAAAATGAAGCTTGGCCATTGAAAATACAAATCGGAAGGAGAGAAAATAGAAATGAAAGATTCGGGAGTTTCCCTGCGTTATGATAAATTAAAGCAGGAGATGAAAAAGCAGAACTTTGATGTTGTGATTGCGATTTCTCCTGAAAATGTACTGTACTTCTCCGAAACCTATATCCAGACACAGAAGTCCATCCGAGACAGGCTTGCGATTGCGGTGCTCCCGCTCGAGCAAGATCCCGCAATGATTGCCTGCGTAATTGAGGAGCCGACCGTCGAGAACGAGTGCTGGATCAAGGACCGCCGCTACTATTTTGAGTTCAGGGAATCGCCCATCCAGTTTTTGGTGGATGTGCTTACCGAGCGGGGTCTTCTTAATAAGCGGATCGGCATTGAGATGGATTATCTTTCCGCCGCCTATTACCGCGAGCTCATGCAGCGGCTGCCCAACGTAAAAATTGAATCATGCCTGCATACCTTTAATGTGGTCCGCTCGATCAAAGAGGAGCGGGAGATCGAAATTCTTCAGCATGCGGCTCTGGTCACCCGCGATGCATACACCGAGGCGATCAGCGAGGTTGGCGTCGGCTCTTTGGAAACTGATTTTTCCAAGCGCATTGCCAAGAAGATGATCGACGGGGGCTGTACCAGCATTGAATTTCTGGTTATGGGCACCGGCGACCGGTCAATTCTGGTGCATGGGCTGCCGGAGAACCTTCCGATGGCCAATCATACCCACGGCCGCATTGATTTTGGCGGACTGTTTGACCATTATAACTCGGATGTCGCCCGGACCTTTATCATCGGTGAGCCAAACGCAAAACATGTGGATGTCTTCGACCGTATGATGGAGGTTTATGTTGCGGCGGTAGAGGCGTGTCAGTTGGGCGCTCCGGCCAATTCCGTCTATTTCACCGCGAAGGCGATGAGCGAGAAGATGGGGCTTCCCTTCAACCGCGTCCATTCCGGACATGGACTGGGCCTGAGCGTTCATGAATATCCCATGCTTGCCCCGGGGAATGAAACACCGCTGGAGGAAAACATGGTGATGTGCGTGGAGCATGCGGTACATGTCGACGGATTCCGGTATCATATCGAAGATCTGGTTCGGATTACGCCGCACGGTCCTGTGGTGCTGTCCGCGCCGGAGGGCTTCCATCCAACCTATCAGATCATTAAATGAATGAGTTCAGTAAGATAAAGGGGTGTATTCATGTTAGACGAGACGAGAGGTGCCCGTTATGAGCGGTGCAAGCCGTATATGGAGCAGCAGGGGCTGGATGTGCTGGTTGCCATTTCCCCTGAAAATGTCCTCTATTTTGCCGAGACCTACATTCAGACGCAGACGTCGATTCGTGAACGTCTTGCTATCACGGTGATGCCGCTTGCCTCTGAGCCCGCAATCATAGCGTGCAAAATCGAGGAACCAACCGTAGAAGCGGAAACCTGGATCAGCGACAGACGTTATTTTGTCGAACTGCAGTGTTCTCCGATCGCGATGCTTGCGGATGTGATCAAAGAGAAGCATCTGGAAAACAGGCGCATCGGAATTGAGCTCAATTACCTGATGGCAACCTATTATCAGGAATTGATCACCCTCCTGCCGAATGCCGAGTTTGTGCAGTGCGCCCGTATTTTTGATCAGGTCCGCGCCATCAAGGAACTGCGGGAGATCAAACAGCTCTCCTACGCCGGACTCAACACTGTCCGTGCAATGGAGGCGGCTGTCCGGATGAGCAGAGTGGGAGATTCTGAAAACGACCTTGCGGTCCGTATTATCAAAAATATGTTTGATAACGGGTGCCAGGCCATTGAATTCATGTGCCTCGGCAGCGGAAGACGCTCCGAAATGGCCCACTGCTCTCCCAGCCCCGATGTCCGTCTGGAGGATGGAAGCGTCATCCACATCGACTACGGCGGGAGATTTAATCACTACAATTCCGACATTGCAAGAGGGATTCTGATCGGAAAACCAAACGAAAAGCATCTTGACGTTTACAAAAGGCTGACCAACTGCTATGTCAGAGGAATTGAGCAGCTTCGGCCCGGCGCCAGAGCCTGCGACATCTATCAGTTCACGAAGGAACAGTTCGAGAAGGAAAAAATCCCCTTCACCATGAGCCTGGTTGGCCACGGCTTGGGTATAGGCGTCCATGAGCTGCCCATGCTCGTGCCGAGCGAGACGAAGGGTCTGGAAGAGGATATGATGCTCTGCTATGAGCTTCGCACCATTGTCGATGGACATCGTTATCACATCGAGGATCTGATTCATATCACGGAAAAGGGCTGCGAGGTCCTTTCTCAGCCCAAGCTGGATACGACAATGCCGTGGATTCAGCCCGACCTTTTCTAAGAAAAAGATGCCGCGCTGAAACCCCAGCGGCAGATAGCTTCGCGCCTGAGCGCAGAAAAAGGTCCCATCCGGAATTCCGGATGGGACCTTTTTCTGCCTGGAACAAGACTTTTTTGTAAAGCGGTATAAAAATGCTGCGTAATCCGGCTGCCCGATTGCCCGCACCGCCGCCGCGCAGCGGGCGCCTATGAGAAAAACAGGTTTACTCCGCCGGGGGAACCACCTCGTCGAGGGTCTCCGGGGTCACCTTGTGATAGGGGAGCCAGATATATTTTTCTTCCTTGAAGCTGACCGCCTCCGAGGGGCTGCGGCCTTTTGCCAGAGCGACCGAGAGATCGAGAATCGCCTTCGCCTGCCCGGGGGAGTCGTTATAGACGCTGCCGCGCAGCTCCCCCGCGCGCATCGATTCACAGGCGGGCGGAGTCGCGTCGATGCCGACGACAAAGGGGAGCGGCTCGACCCCCGCCGCTTGGCAGGCGTCCAGTGCGCCGAGCGCCATGTCGTCGTTGTTGGCAAAGACCACCTCAATCCGGCCGCCGAACTGATCGATCCACTGAGACATCCGGCTTGCGGCCTGCCCGCGGTTCCAGTTGGCGGTGTCGTTGGCGAGCTTTTCGGTCGTCACATTGGCCGAGGTGACCGCTTTGATCGAATACTCGGTGCGCAGCAGGGAGTCCTGATGCCCCGGCTCACCCTCGAGCATGACATATTGCAGCACTCCGTCGCCGCTGCGGTCGAGGGCCTCCGGGTCCGCGCGGTAGGCCTCGGCAACCAGCTCCCCCTGCATGACCCCGGACTTTCCCGCCTCGGCACCGACATAGTATACCTTGTCCCAGCGCATGATGTCCTCCCGGACCGGTTCGCGGTTAAAGAAGATCAGGGGGATTCCGGCGCTTTTCGCCTTATCGACGATCACCGCCGCCGCGGTGCGGTCGACAAGATTGACACAGATGACGTCATAGCCGGTGGACAGAAAGCGGTCGATCTGTTCATTCTGCGTCGCCTGACTGCCGCGCCCATCGGTGATATTCAGGGTAATCTTCAGCCCCTCGTCCGCCTCCCGCTCGCGGGCCGCCGCCTCAAGGCTCGACACAATGGTTGCAATAAAGGTATCGTTCTGCTGGTAGAGGGCCACGCCAACCCGGATTCCGTCGGCGCTGCGGGAGGGCGCGGCGCTCCTCCCGCAGCCGGGCAGAATCCCCAGCAGCAGCGCGAGAAGCAGGCAGAGGCGGCGGGGCGGACGGTTCGGTCTGTTCATCAGAGTCCCTCCTTTTGGTTACCGCGCAAATTGCTTACCGTACAAACGGAAAAAGCAGCTTCTGGTTCTCCGGAAGATACATCGTATCCTGCCGGACGATCGAAAATCCGATCGGTTCCGCGGGAGAAAGCGGCCTCCCCTCGGCGGCTGCAACCGCCGCGTCGATGGCGAGATAGCCTGCGGCAAAGTCGTTCTGAGCGGCGATCGCCTCGATGAGCTTCTTCTCAAGGCAGGAGACGATCAGGCTGGTCGAGCCGATTCCGCAGAGGGCGGGGGCGCTTTCCAGCCCCTGGAAAACGCGCACCGCTCCCTCGAGTGCGGCCGGTTCCAGTGCGATGACCAGCTCAGGGGGATCGGAAAGAAGCCCGGAAAGGGCCTCCCCCATCGCGCCCCGGCCGCCGGGAAGCCACAGCTCCTCCACCGCCACACCCTGCTGCGCGAGCGCCTGTTTCGCACCGGCGGCCCGTCCGGCGACGGCGCCCTCGCCGGGAAAGATCGAGAGCAGCACGACCCGGTCGCCGGTCCGCAGGCGGGGCAGCATCGAGCGGGCCAGCTCCCTGCCCATCGCTTCGTTGTCCACCGAGATGCAGGGAGCGTTCCCCACGGGAGCCTGCATGGTCACAACCGGAATTCCGGCCTCCGCGACCGCATCCTCGAGGGCATTCGGATCAGCGGGGGCGAGAATCAGCGCGTCGGCACCCCCTTTGGCTTCCCGCGAGAGGAGCATCCGCTGTTCCGAAACGCTGTTGGTTTCGGTGAGGGTGACCAGCCTCAGCTCAACGTCAAAATCATTGGCCGCCTGCTCCATCCCCTGACGGATGGAAGCCCAGATCGACGAGTCGGATTCCCGGGTGACGACCGAAATTTCAAAGTAATCGCGCGGGCGCTGCTGGAGCGGGGCCGCGCTCAGCAGGGTAAACAGCGCCCCGAAGGCCAGCAGGAAAACGGCGAACAGCAGCAGATAGCGTTTTTTCATTTCCGCGCCTCCTCCCCATCCCCGCCGGGCCGGCGGACCGGCAGATGAATCCGGATGGTGGTACCTTCGTCCGGCTCGCTCTCGATCTCCAGTCCGTATGGCTCTCCGTAGGTGAGCTGAATCCGCTGGTGGACGTTGCGCAGCCCGATCCCCGAGCCGCCGCGGCTCGGGGCGGCGGGGCCGTCGTCCTCGCGGAGAAGCCGGTCCACCTGCTCCTGACGCATGCCGGGTCCGTTATCGGTCACATCGATGTAGAGGTCCTCTCCCTCGATGTGGGCCCAGACAAGAATCTCCCCGTCCCCATCGGCGTACTCCATGCCATGATAGATGGCGTTTTCAACGATCGGCTGCACCACCAGCTTGACCGTCTCGCAGCCGAGCGCTTCTCCGTCGGCGCGGATCTCGCTCGTGAACTTGTTCTTAAAGCGCATCTTCTGGATGGTCATATAGTGGCGGGCGTGCTCAAGCTCCTCCCCTACGGTGATGAGGGTGCGGCCCCGCGAGAGGGAGATGCGGAACAGCCGCGCCAGAGAGGTGACCATCACGATGGCGTCGTCATAGCGGTTGTTTTCGATCATCCAGACGATCGAATCGAGGGTGTTGTAGAGAAAATGGGGGTTGATCTGGGACTGGAGCACGTCCAGCTCGGATTTGCGCTTCGATTCCTCCTGCCGGATGATGTCGTCCATGAGCTGGCGCATCGTCGAAACCATCGAGCGGATCGAGTTGCCCAGATGCTGCACCTCGTAGGGCCCGCCGATGGCGATGTCAACCGTCTCGCTGCCCGCCTCCAGCTCTTTGACCGACTGTTCCAGCGCCTTGATCGGCACCGCGATCCGTTCCGACACCCCGAGGTTGACAAAGACAAGGAAGAAGATAAAGAAGAGCACGACAAAAATGCCGAACAGACGCAGCTGGATATGGTTGGAAGCGAGGCTCTCGGCCGGGACGACGCCGACCAGCTTCCAGCCGGTGTAGCCCACCGTTTTGACGGTGACCTGGCGGGTCTCCCCGCCGAATTTCTCGCGGTGGATTCCATCCTCATAGCCTGCCGCCGCGCGGTTGTTCTCCCGCAGCAGGCTGGCATAGATAAGCTGCTGGCGCGGGTGGTAGATGATCTCGCCGTCCCCGTCGATCAGGTAGAGATACCCGCTTTCGCCGAGATCGACGTTCTTGCAGATCTGTTCGATGCCTCCGAAGTTCATATCCACCAGCAGCACCCCGCTCTCGATCGCTCCCGCACGGGTCAGCTCAACCTGCCGGGAAAGAGAGACGACCCAGCGGTAGAGATAGTCCGGGTCCTCAAAGAGGTTTTGCACATGCGGGGTTGAAAAGTGCAGGTTCTCGATCTTTTCCGCCGCCGCAGTAAACCATTCCTGCTGCTCGGGCCTTGCCTGCCGCTTCAGGTTGGAAAGCGGGGTGGCCGAGACGAGGCCTCCGTTCTGCGAAAAGACAGCGATGGAAACCACTGTGTCCCGGTTCGTCTCGTAGAGCAGGTTCATCCCCGCGCCGATGCTGTCCTCCGCCAGGTCGGCGTTCTTGATCACCCGGTAATACATCGTGTCGGAGACCCGCATCATGCTGCGCAGATAGCTGTCAAGATTGAGGTTCACCTGGTCGAGAATCCGGCGGCTGTCCTCGGCGAGCAGCGCGTCGGTCGAGGAGGAAAAGCGCAGCAGCAGCGCACTGCCGAGCAGGATCATTCCGATCACAGCGACGATGGTAAACGAGAGGGAGATCACGACCTGGATGCTGGAGCGCCGGTACCATACCGAAAGCCGCCGCATCATCGAGTCGAGAAAGTTTGACACGGCCAGTCCTCCTTGCTGTCAGTGGTCGGTCTGCGAAGAGCGGACCGCCGGGGGCCCCTGCCGTCAGCCGCCGGTTCGCGGCGAGCGGACTGCCGGGGGTCCTCAGCCCGGTCCGGCCCGATATCGCGACGGAGAGAGGCCGAAATGCTTCTTAAAGACGTAGCTGAAATAATTTGCGTCCACAAAGCCGGTCTTTTCGGCAATCAGGTAGGTTTTGTCATCGGTGTCCCGCAGCAGGCGGGCGGCTTCCTCCATACGCGTTCTGGTGACATAGTTGGTGAAGCTCATGCCGGTTTCGCGCTTGAAAATCGTCGAAAAATAAGCCGGACTCAGATGCAGGTGTTCGCAGAGCCGTTCGACCGAAAGATCTCCGTCCGCAAAGTTTTCCCCGATGTAGCCGCAGGCGCGTTCCACGGTACGCCGGGTCGAGTCGCTGCGCTCGCGGCGGATCAGTTCACGGATTTTCAGGCAGCGGTCGGCGCACCAGCGGCCGAGCTCCCCGGGCGAATTGAAGTCGGTCAGCAGCACCGCGCCGGTGAAATCCGGACCAAACACCTCCGAAAGGCCCAGAGCATTGGCCCGGGTCAGCCGGATCAGACAGCTCACCAGCTCAAGGAAAAAGCACTGGCATTCGGGCAGAGGAAGCCGGGAATCCTGCACCCGCCCCATCAGCCGGTCGATGACCGCACGAATTTCCTCCTCGCCGCCGAGCTTGATTGCGCCGGCCAGCTCCCGCTCATCCGTGTCGTCAAAGACGAGGCAGGCCGAGTGATCCGGTTCAAGGTCGTCGATATAGATCGCCCGTCCGACTCCCAGCAGCACCCGGTAGTCAAGCGCGCTGCGCGCGCCGCTGGCCGAGGCCTGCAATTCCAGAGGGCTTTTGCAGGGCGACCCCACCCCAAAGGTGAGAATCATCCCGAAGTAGCTGCGGGCAAGCTTGCAGACCCTGCCGAGCGCGTCGAGAAAGCCGAGCACCCCTGCGCCCCCCGAAAAGCTCGCGATCACCGCGACGGTATCGTTGTAAAGGCAGGTTTTGAAGCAGCAGCCGGGCTGGTCCAGATTTTCATCGATCAGCTGCTGGACCGAAAGCGGCAGAAGCTCGCTCTGGCCGATGGCGGCCTCTCCGCCGACGGAATCAAAATGGGCGAGGGCCGCAACCCAGCTGTCGCCGTCGAGTCCTACATCATACCGCTCGGAAAGCTCCCGCAGCCGTTGGGGGTCTACCCTGCCTTCGAGCAGCCGGGTGTAAAACTGTTCGCGCAGAAGCGGCAGGCTCTCCTGATACCGGCGCCGCAGCGCCTCGAGGTTGCTGCGTTCTTCCCGCTCGGCGTCGAGCTGCGCCTTGAGCTTCTGCAACACGGCGGTCAGTTCGGAGGCGTTGATTGGCTTGAGGATATACTCCGAAACCTTGAACCGGATCGCCTGCTTGGCATATTCAAAATCGTCAAACCCGGAAAACACAACCAGCTTGGCGGCGGGCAGCCGCCGGACCAGATGGCTGCAGAGGGTGAGTCCGTCCATATAGGGCATCTTGATGTCGGTCATCACGAGATCGGGACGCAGGCTGTCTGCAAGCTCAAGGGCCTCCTCGCCGTTTTCCGCTTCCCCGACCAGTTCGAAGCCAAGACCTCTCCAATCGATCCTGCTTCCGATTCCGCTGCGGATTTCCTCCTCGTCATCGACGAGCAGCACACGGTACGCTGGCATCGCTTTCCCCCTCCTTCGGCTTCCCTGCCGCCAAATTTTGTTTTCAAGGGTATTATATCACATTTTTTCCCGCTTTCCTTCGAATTCGCGAAAAAGACCGCGCAGCATGCGGCGGAAAATCTCGGCCGGAGGGCTTGCTTTTTTTCCCCGGACAGGTTATAATAATCAGGCAGCTCGCAGGTATGGTGTAATGGTAGCATCTTTGCTTCCCAAGCAAATCGAGCGGGTTCGAATCCCGTTACCTGCTCCAACGAAAAACCGCTTTGGAATCAGCTTCCAAGGCGGTTTTTATTTTGTCCATAACCCGCTTTTTAACCCACTCGGCCTTTTCCGGCCTGCAAAACGGCCTGAAATGCAGAACTGAGGGCCTGTGCCGTTGCTGCGGAATCGTCACCGATGCTGTGGCCGTAGGTGCCGAAAGTGTCCATGTCTTTTGAGTGTCCAACAAGGGGTTTTACCTGACCTTCTGGGAGCACCTTGGCGATACTTACGAAGGTATGCCGCAGTTCGTAGGGGGTAATATGGGGAATACAGTTGCACTTGCAATACCGGTACCAGCTATCCCGGAAAACTCGCTGCGTCGGAATTTCGAATATCCGGCCCGCTCGCTGGCCTGTAATGGCCCGTTGGGCCTCGATTACCTGCAAAGCCTCCGGTATCATGGTAAAGGCCCGGACGGCGTTTTCGTTCTTTCCCTGCGTCTGTTCTGAAAATACGTTGATTGACCGGCGCACATAGACGCGGTTTCCCTCGATGTCTGCCCACTCAAGCCCGAGAAGCTCTCCTGGGCGCAACCCTGTGGTTACTGCCAGACGGTAGGCATTCACGAGCGGGTCGCAGATGAGCTTTCCCCGGTAGGTTGTCACTTCGCTAGAAAAGAGGATGTCAAGGTGTTTTGGCTGCGCAACGGTCTTTTCCGAGCGCCGCGCCCCTGCAGGTACAGTTAAATCCTCCGGGTACATGGTGGTTACCTTTGCCTTGCGGCAGAATTTGAGAAAGGCTTTCAGCTCGGCCCGGATATTTTCGAGGGATTTTTTCGAAAGGCCCCGGCTTTTGTCCCGGATACCCGAGCGGGCGGCGGCGTTTATTACGTCCTGTAGGTCCTGCTCTGTTAGGGAGGATATTTTCTTATGGCCGATTCGGGGTTTTACCCATGCTTCGCCCATGTAACAGCCGCGTTTATACGTCGTTGTAGAAATAGCCCGCAAACCCTCGGTGTACCTATCCCACAGGTCTTTGACCCGCTGGCTACCGTCGATTCCAAAGTCCAGCCATTGGTCGGCTTTTGCGTTCGCCTCGCGCTGCCCGGCCCGGCCCGGGGTGGAGCTGGTGAAAGTGCGGCGCTTGCCGTCCCGCTGCACTTTGATTTGCCAACGCTGGTATTTATCCAGCCAAACCGCCGTATTTGTCCTTCTGCCCATAAAAAACACCTCCTTCGGGGATGCTTGCGCCTGCCCTGCGAAGGTGGTATAATTGACCTTGCAGGGCGGCGTAATGTGGTGTTGTGCTTGCTGCTGTATTGGCCTGTCCGGGGTTCCAGCCCGGGCGGGCTTTTTTTGCCCGTTTGGCTTTAGCCGAGCGGGCCTTTACTCTTCTGGGGATGTTTTGGAGGCCCGGCCTTCGAATTATCCAAAAATAAATTTGTCAAATGCTCAAATTTCTGATAGTTTCTATCGTTTAGTATGTCATGTATTTTGGCAATGTTCTGTTCTATCTCGTTGCGTGCCCGCTGTATGAAATGGGATGTCGTAGACAATTGCAGTATTGCGCTAGTAAATGCGGATATTGTATCAAGTTTTAAGTAATCATGCTTTTTTTGCCGCTCGTCAAGATCGAGAAAATAGCTAATATTTTTCAGTAGATTGTTAATTTCAGTTAACAACAGATTATCTGTGCATTGTCTCATCAGTTCTGACAGATTTTTTAGCTCTTCCGAAACAGAGTCGCTTAACTCGCTTGCGTTTTTCCAGCCCATCAGGTATTCGGATGTTGTTTTTAAAGCTATGGCGATGCAGTCAATTTTATCGACGGGAAGATTTGCAATACCGCCCGTTTCATACCTTTGAAGTGTAGATTTGCTCATGCTGGTAAGGTCTGCTAAATCCTGATAACTATAACCCAAAGCGATGCGACGTGCTTTTATACGCTGCGCAACTTCGGAAAGTTTTTTCTCATTATACTGACTGCCTATTTTTTTTCTCACCCGCTCACCTCCCCCTTTTGGTTTTATTATAATCCAATTAGTCTATAAGTGCAACAATAGTTTTAATTTAGTTGCGTGTTTGGGTTGACTTTTTCTATTAAGTGGTATATATTTAATTTAGATCAAATAAGCAACGAAAGAAGGGACAATATGAATGCAAATTTGTTGCGCGGAAAAATGGCCGAAAAAGGAATTTCGCAAGATCGATTGGCAGTGCGTATAGGTATTTCTCCACAAACATTATGCCGAAAGATAAGCGGAAAACGAGATTTTAAGCTTGCCGAAATAGTGAAGATTTGTGAGGTGTTGAACATTGAAAATCCAATTGATATTTTTTTACGTTAATTGTCCCAAATAAGCTACAAAATTCAAGCGCAACACCACATTAATACGCAGGAAATGGGGTAACGAAATGGTACCCGATCACCAGCGCCGCCGAATTGGACGATCTGGAACACCGCCTGAAATGCGGCGTGTGCCTTGTCGATGCAGTCCGGGAGGATATGGAATCCCGGTTGCAGTAGCGAAAAGGGATAGACCCCCGTCGCATATAGCGACGAGGTCAAGAAGAGCTGGCGGGCATTATACTGGCTGCTCGTCCAGTAAGGTAAAGGAGGGAAGCAAATGAACAAAGGAAAAACGGTCCGTTCGGCGCGAACAGGGCTACCGGGAACGCTGTTTCTCGCGGGGCTGCTGCTGGCCTGTGGAAGTGAGGGAGGTGCGAAAGCTGGGGCCGACCCGCTCGCGCCCATCCTTCTGGCAATCGCCGCCGCCGTTTTGCTGCTCGTCGCGGTATTCACTCAACCGATGAAAGGAGGGCGGTGATATGCCGAATCCATTTTACCGCTTGCGCTTTGAGTTGAAAGAACGGGATATTCAGCAACAGGAATTAGCCGGGAGGCTACGCCGGGGCGCGTGCTACATATCCCACAGATTCCGCAGTAAGGGGAGTTGGTCGCTTTGGGAGGCATTCGAAATGATGCGAATCATCGGAGAGCCGCTCGAAAAAATCGCGCTTTACTTCCCGCCCGATGATGTGCCGCCGCCCGAAAAGGAGGAATTATGAATCCGATTCGAAAATTCCGACTGCGTCGCGGCCTGACCGCCCGCGAGCTGGTCGAAGCTCTCCGGGAAGTTTATCCTGGCTACGATAAGGCGCTTCACTCGAAAGTGGAGGACGAGCGGGACCGATACGGGGTGACACTCAAGCCTGCCGCTGCCCTGTTCCTTGCCGCGAGATTCGGTCCACAGGCCGCGCGGCGGGAAAACAGGCGCTTACCCTGCCGCGTTGCCTGCCGCGTCTCTGGCGCAGAATGTGCCCTGTTGCAACAACGTGCAGGGGATCGGACAATACAAGATTATCTGCGGGGCCTGATTCTGGCCGACATCGAGGGAGGAAAACTACAGTGAAACAAAAAGAAAAAGCGCCTGCGGCGGCTGGCACCGTCACAAGCGCAAAGGAAAATAAAACGCAAGAACAGGATAACAGATCCGCGCGCAATTGTAAAGCCCGGATTCTGCAAGAAACCATAGAACAAATCAGGCGGCATGAGTGCCGCAACGGCTGCCGCTGGCCGGGTCGGGGAAAGCCCGGCGCGAAAGCGGTTACGCATTGTCCGAACCTCTGCGCCGTCATTGCCGCGTCAGATTCTTTTCTGTGGTGGTTTGCCGAGACCGCGAACGTCACGCCGGAAATTATGGCTGCGGTGATTGAAGATGGGGAAGATTTAACGCTTGAAGAGGGCAAACGGCTGGCCGATGCGCTTGGCTTTTCAGTGGAATGGCTGTTTGATTCTGAATTGCAGCTTGCGCATTTGGAGGGTGGGCAGATTATAACTTTTGCAGCATATGTGCGAGAGATTCGGGCAGCTTTTGACCGGCAGCGGCCAGCGTCTCCGCCACCTAGGGCCGCGAGACTTGCGCCATGAGACAGGAGAACGGAAAATGAACGCAAACGAAGTCAAAGCCGGACAAGCGGCGGGCGCTGCGCCTGCTGTGGGCATTTATGAGGGCGGGAGAAATCCCGCCCCGCTTCGCTCTCTGGATGATCTGCCTGCCCCTATTCGAATCTTTCCGGCCTGCTGGGGGATGTCTCCGCGCGACTTCGGCAGGCTAGCGCCGGGTGGGAAACCCCTGCCCGGAAAGCATTGAAATTGATTGCCGAACCGGGAATATGGTCCGCTTTAGGGGTGGAAGCAAGGTGGAAGTCCCGCGCGAAAATGCCTTTTGCCGCCTGCCGAAAGGTTTCCGGCGACAGTAAAAAGCGGCGTGGACCTCCACCAAAATCCACCTAAAGGGCCTTTTGGGTGGAAGTGCTTCCACCTGTGAAAAAGGTTTTTCGCGGGTTGCTGCGGGGATTATTCCCGAGCGGGTGACACAAGTTAAATTCCGCTTTATTATGCGAAATATTTGAGCAGGCGAAGCAGAGAACCGATACAAAATCCGGGGAAAGTGCCCCGCTCCCGTCAGCCGTTCTTGTTGGAGCTGGAGGAAGAGTGGAGGCAATTCCCGAAACTTTTTCTTATCCTACGCATTTTCCCTAGAATACTTTATGTACTTTACCTCCATATCTCCACCCACTTCCATCTACCGTTTTTCCCCCCTCTGCCCCCCCCTTCCCTTTCCCGTTTCTTTCCTTCCTTTTGGGAAAAGAAGGAAATAGAGAAAGAAAAGTTTGGATACTGGACGATCTTACCCCGGCTGCCGGGTTGTTGCGGGCTTTCCGCAAACCCACATGAAACGGCTCACGAGCGGGCCGGATACAAATTTCTGGCGCGATCTGCTGCCCTGTTTGTTTCTTGCTTTATGCTGGCTGCTTTTTTCAACATCCTCACAGGGCAGTTTATGCCTCGCCGCCTGTGCTGACTTCTGCGGGGTGTCCGTTACCCTTCACCTCTCGGAAGGGTATGTGCCGCGCGGGTCCTTCCCGGGGAGGGGGGCGGTGCAGGCGGCTTGCGACGCGCCCGCCGCCCCAAATTTTGATGAAAATAAGGGTTTGAAACTTTGGCTTTGCCACTGCTTTTGCCCGGCGTACAAGATCGGGCTGATTTTAGGCAGGTTGACGGGGCGCGGGAGCGGGCGCAGGGCGTAGGGAGAGGCCGCGAAAAATGGGCGATTTTTCGGCGGAATGACGGACGTGGGACGCGATACGGGTAGCGTCCTGCCCCGAGACTTGAAAGCTTGCACCGCTGGAAGCTGTGGAACAAAGGCCCGCCCTGCGGGCAAGGGGTACGGGGGTTTGGCTTTGCGGAAATGTCACATCCGGATGAATCCCAAGCCCGCTCATATAGTTGCAACTGCCCAAAGCTCGCTTCTGCGGGCTTGTATGAGACGCGGCGGGAAAAGATGCGTTTTGACCCTTGCGGGGCTTATAGAGCAATTTTCGCGGGGATAAACAAATTGGCAATGCTCGTGGGGGTGGACAATTTGAAGCAGAGACATGGAGTGAGCTATTCACTCACTCCCAAAGGAAAGGCCGGACGCGCTGCAACGCATCCGGCCCCAGCGCACTCCCGCGCCCGCTCGTACAATTTTTACATTCCCAAATTGCTCGACGTCGAGCAATTTCCAGCGCACTCCCGCGCCCACTTGTACAATTTTATCTTAGCGGAAAGGCGGAAGTACGTCAATGAGCAATGAGGAAATGGCGGTACGAATTCAGGAAGGGAAACGAGAGCTTTTGCCCGAACTTTGGGAACAGGTACGCCGGTTTGTAATGGCGCAGGCCGGGCGGCTTTTGGCCCGCTCGCGGGGGCGCTGTGACGCTTGCGGGGTGACTGTGGATGATTTCATGCAGGCGGGATTTTTGGCTCTGCTCGACGCTGTCGCGACCTTCGAACCCGCGCGGGGCTGTAAATTGCTCTCTTGGCTTTCTTATCCTTTGCGGAAACATTGGAGCGTCCTTCTCTGTTACCAAAGCGAACGCCAGCGCGGGGAACCGCTCAACCTGTCGGTTAGCCTTGACGAGACGGCCGATGATGAGGACGGCGCACTGAGGGCCGAAACAATCCCTGATGCTACGGCACTAGAAGCATTTGAGGATATTTTGGGCCGGGAATGGCTGCGACAGCTCCGGCAAATTGAGGAAGAGGAAATTGACCGGCTTTCACCAGCATTGGCAAAGCTGATCCGATGCCGGTATTTTGAGGGGATGACCCTTGAGCAGCTTGCCAGACTGCGGGGAGTATCGGCCGAGCGGGTACGCCAGTTGGAGCAAAGGGCGTTGGAACAACTACGGAAGCCCCGCCCGGCGCTGCGGCTGTGGCCTTTCCTCGCCGGGGAAGGAGACGCTTTTTCATTGCGGGGTACGGGAGTTTTGACATTCCGGGCATATGGCAGCGCAACCGAGCGGGCCGCCGAGCGGATCGAGCGCAGACGGACAGAACGGAAAAGGGTGCAGGAACAGGCAGACCGGAAATTACGGGAGTTAATCGAAGCGAGCGAGGCCGGGGAGTCAATAGACCTTGAAGCAGCATTTGAGGAATGGCGGGCAACCCTAAACGGCAATTTGTGATACGGTGAAACGCCGGCCGGTGCGCCGTTCGGGAAAACGGCAACCGGTTGCCGTTTTCTCTACGAGGATAAATGAATTTGTGAGGGGATAAATCCGCAGACGTTTGCGGATTTGTTCAGAGGGATAAACGAATTTGCGAGGGGATAAAACCCTCAACGTTGAGGGTTTTGCTCCGATTACTATTTTTCTTCATCGGGATAAATGAATTTGCGAGGGGAAAATCCGCAACCGTTTGCGGATTTGTTCAGAGGGATAAACGAATTTGCGAGGGGATAAATCGGCAGACGTCTGCGGATTTGTTCAGAGGGATAAACAAATTTGCGAGGGGATAAATTCCTCACCGGTGAGGAATTTGTTCCAAGGGATAAACGAATTTGCGAGGGGATAAATCGGCAGACGTCTGCGGATTTGTTCAGAGGGATAAACAAATTTGCGAGGGGATAAAATCTGCAACATTTGCGAATTGTGCTATATGAGATACTCAATGCCGCGCGTTTCACAAAGAGCCGGGAAATAGGAGGCCCGCCCACGAAACGCGGGCGGGCTGATCCTTGCGCTAACTCTGTGGATATTACCCGGGGCGGCGGGCGCTGCGGCTCGTTCATGGCGTGAGAGCCGCGCGGCGTTTGGCCCTCTCCTCGCGGATGCCCTGCACCCTCCCGGCAAGCCATACGTTAGTGATTGCTGCCATTGATACGCAAACATCCCCGCGAAACATCGACGGTTGCAGGCCGCTTGCTTTTGCAATGGAAATTGCTGTTGCCATGTCTCCGATGGTTTTATGTCTTGCGAGTTTTACGGCCTCTTCCGGCGTGATGGTTTCCATGCCGCGCCCTCCTTCATGCAACAGTAAAGCGTCTAACGGTCGAAGCCCGGCAAAATTGCCGGTATAAGCTTTCGTGGATCGTCGAAAAAGCTTTGCTGTCAAATCGGTTGGATGTGACCGGCTTGTAACGAACTGTCAGGCCGTCTATCTGGATTTCCTCAACTTCACCCATGTGCCTTTTGATTTTCGCGGCTACCGCCTCGCGGCGCTTTTCCAGCTCTCCGAGCTGCGCGGTGATCTCCTGATACTCTGCCAGCGCCCGGCGCAAGTCTGATTTCCTCATGCTCTTTTTACCTCCTTCACGATCTCGGCGGGCCAGCTCTCCCCGGCGCAGTAGTAGCAATTAAATTCGACGCTGTAGCCAACTGGGCCGGATACGTCGAATTCCTGCCCGCTCGCCGTTTTGATTCGTAACCCTTCCACTGTGCAAGCCTCCTTTCGTTTGGGACGGCCCGGGGAATCTTCCTGTCTATGCCTGACCTCTTCGAGCGGTTCACAGGGATATTGCCCCGGGCTTTGTGCGACGCTTTCGGCTGCCGCCGTCCCTCACCTTGCAATTTAATTATATCTTACTTGCGCAAGTATTTCAATTGACAGGAACACCAAACTTGCACAAGTATAATTGTTGAATTTTGTACTTGTGCAAGTATTAAAATTCTGCTAAAATATAACCATACTGGAAGAGACGCGGCTATTTGTGCCCGTCCGGTTAGGAGGCTGAAAGCATGGGAAAAGCCAGTACAGTAAGCAAAAACAAATGGAACGCAAAAGCCTACGACCGTATCAACTTAACGGTGCCAAAGGGCGAAAAAGAAGCCATTCAGGCCCACGCCGAAAAGAAGGGCGAAAGCGTGAATGGCTTTATCGGCCGGGCGATCCGCGAGACCATCGAGCGAGACGGCGACGCGGCCCATGAGTGAAATTTATAATCAGGGCATTGCGGTCATTGCGCTTTGATGGTACAATGGTGACGATCCGAAGAAAGGATTTGAGGATATGACAAGAGAAGAAATGCAGGCCCTCCGCGATATGATGCGGGAGGAAATTGGAACAGCAATACAGCCTATTACGAAACAGTTGGACGGCGTTGAACAGCGGTTAGGCGGCGTGGAACAGCGCATAGGCGGCCTAGATCAGCGGCTAAGCGGCATGGAGCAATGTATAGACGGCCTAGATCAGCGGTTAGGCGGTGTGGAACAGCGCATAGGCGGCCTAGATCAGCGGTTAGGCGGTGTGGAACAGCGCATGGAGGGCCTAGAAACTGATGTCCGATATACTCGGGTGCTGGTCGAGAAGCAGCAACATCAAATTCAGGTGATTGCGGAACAGTATGGGGATATTGCCGCGAAGTTGGACAAGGCCAATGACCGGGCCGCGCAGATGGATGATCTCCGCGAAAGGCTCCGCACGGCCGAATTGACGATCATGCAGCACACAGCAATTTTGCAGGGGCTTGCAAAGGCTCAATAGCTTTTGATGAGCAGTTGAAATGCAACCCGTTTTTTAACCCATACTTTTTTACTCGGTCAAAAATTGGGGGATTGTCAGGAAAATTTCGCGCTTGATTTTAGGGGTAAAAACGATGCAAAACAGCGCTGAATTTGGCTTGAATATGTGATAAACTCGGTTCAAATCCCGTTACCTGCTCCACAATGAACGCCCGAAAAATGGCTTAAACAAGCCGAATTCCGGGCGTCTCTTTTTGTTTTTAATGCACTTTGCTGTTCATTCAGGCAAAACGGCAGACAACAAGATCCAGCGATATTTAATAAGAATTCCGAAAGACCGCATGATAGCCACGATGATTTGATACTACCAAGCAATGCAAAAAGTAATACACCGCTGCATGAGAGAGGCGTCGGGAAAGTGCACCCTTCGGGAAACCTGCCGGCTCGGGTTTAGAAAAACGATCAGCCGTCAGACAAAAACGGACGCCCCGGCAGGCTGGTGCCGGGGCGTCCCTGGTTGATCTCCAACGTGTTCAGTCGATGTCAATGCCGAAGGAGCGGTAATATTCTTTCAAGAGGGAAAACAGTTTTTCCATGACAGGCTCCTGCTTGCTGTGCCAAAGTATGAATGGGCGGCGTTCAGAAATTTGCCGAGCAAGTCCGGTAGTACAGATCGAGCGTATGGGCGACAGCTTCCAGTATCTTTTTTATTTTCGGGACCTTTCTTTCGTTTCAATCGGTGTTGAGGGGATTTTTTGCTCTCCCTTTCGATGACTTTATCATAACACCGCCTTTTTAAAAAAGGAAATACATCTATCATTGCCTTTATGATATTTTTTTGATATGATAAAGCCGACAGGAGGAATCGGGATGGATCTGCGGACGCTGCGCTATTTTACCGTCGCCGCCCAGGAGCTGAACATCACCCGCGCGGCGCAGAAGCTCCATATGAGCCAGCCGCCGCTGAGCCATCAGCTCCGGCTGCTGGAGGAGGAGCTGGGCGCTCCGCTCTTTGTGCGGGGCAAGCGGAGGCTCCAGCTCACCGAGGAGGGGGCCGCGCTGCTGCGCCGGGCGAATGAGCTTCTTGACCTCGCGGAAAAGGCCCGGCAGGAAATCCGGGAGATGAAAAACGGCATCGCCGGCACCCTTGATCTGGGAATGGTGGAGGGACGGGCGCCGTTTCTCTGCGCGCGCTGGATCGCGGGCTTCCGCGACGAATTTCCGCTGGTGCGCTACCGCCTTTGGAACGGCAGCAGCGACGATGTGCTCGACCGGCTGCAAAAGGGGCTGGCCGACCTCGCGGTGATCGCCGCACCCTACGACACCGAGCACCTCGACGGATTTGTGGTGGGAGAAGAGCCTTGGGTTGCTATCCTGCCGCGCGCTAATCCGCTCGCGGCGCTGCCGGGAGATTCCATCCCTCTGGCGAGGCTGGTGGGACAGCCTCTCATCGTACCGTCACGCCGGTCCCGCATTCAGGCGATCCGGCAGTGGTTCGGGGAGATCGGCGCCGAGCCGGAGATTCTCTGCGAGATGTCCAACTATCTCGACGCGGTTGCCCTGACCGAGCAGGGAGTGGGGGTAAGCATCTTTCCGCAGACCACCTACACACCCAACGACCTCGTGGTGTCGAGGGTCATCATCGGTCCGGCCCGCCGGGCGCAGTATGTGATGGTGCGGCTTCGGGATCGCCGTCCCACGGCGCTAGCGCAGGCCTTCCTCGACTATGTACAGGCTTTTCTGGCGGAGGACCGCATCCACTCAGAACGGTTCCGGGTGCGGAAGGACCACTCCGGCGTGCCCCGCTGGGAGGCTCCGCCCCCGCTGCTTGGCTGAGGAGGCCCCGTCCCGACGCTGTACCACATCAAACAGGGAGGAATAAAATTGAATCGATACGACTGGCTGAACGGCTACCTGCTTTCGAAACCCGGAGCCACCACCGATTTTAAGATCGAATGGCAGTGGCAGCGCTATCAGGTGGGCAGCAGGCTCTTTGCTGCAACCCTCTGCCCCGGCGCGCATTACAGCGCCGAATATGCGGGCCGGAATCTGCTGACTCTCAAATGCGATCCCATGCTGGCCGAGCTTTACCGCAGGGAGCATCCCGAAGTTCTGCCCGGATTTTATACCGATAAACGCTGCTGGAACTCCATCGACCTCGGAGGGACGCTGCCCGACAGCCTGCTGCGGCAGATGATCGACGAATCCTACCGGCTGGTTTTCGGGACGCTGACCAAAAAGATGCAGCGGGAGCTGCTCGCGGGGACGGGCGCGCCGGACGGCATCTGATCCACGCCGCCCGGCGCGAAAACAGCAAAAATCCACCCGGGGACGGCCCGCGCCCGCCGGGAAACAGGAGGCTTTTATGCGGCTGATTTCACAGGCTGCGGCTCTGCTGCGCAGGGAGGCGGTCCTCTGCATTGCGGCGTTCTGCGCCGTCTGCTCGATGCCCTTTGTCCCGCCCGACCGGGAGTATCTGGGCTATTTTGACCTGCGGGTGCTCTGTCTGCTCTTCTGCCTGATGGCGGTGGTTCTGGGCATGCAGCAGTGCGGGCTTTTTGCCGCGCTCGCCCAGAGGCTGCTTTCGGGACGCAGGCAGGTGCGGCTTTTGCTGCTGGTGCTGGTCCTGCTGCCCTTCTTCTGCTCGATGCTGGTGACCAATGATGTTTCGCTGATCACCTTCGTTCCGTTCGCCATTCTTGTGCTCGGCCTGACTGGACGGCGGGACCTGCTGATCCGCACAGTGGTGCTTCAGACGCTGGCGGCTAATCTCGGCAGCATGGCCACGCCGGTCGGGAATCCGCAGAATCTCTTCCTTTACGCTTGCTACCGCCTTACACCGGGGCAGTTTTTCCCCGCCGTCCTCCCGCTGGCGCTCACAAGCCTGCTGGCGCTCTCGGCTGCCGCCCTCTGGACCCGCCGCGAAACAGTTGAGGTCCATTTCCGGGAACAGGTCCGCCTCGACAGGGCGGGCCTCCGGCTCTGGGCAGGATTATTCGCCTGCTGTCTGCTCTCGGTGTTCCGGGTGCTGCATTACGGCCTGCTGGCTGCCGCCGTCCTGCTCTGTATGGCGGCATTCGCGCCGCGCCTGCTGCCGAAGGTGGATTACAGTCTGCTGCTCACCTTCGCCTGCTTTTTTGTTTTCGCGGGGAACCTCGGCCGGATCGCCCCTGTGCGGGAGGCGCTCACCGCCCTGCTCTCTCAAAGCACCTTGATTTCCTCGGCGCTCGCCAGCCAGGTGATCAGCAACGTCCCGGCGGCGGTGCTGCTCTCCGGTTTCACCGGAGACTGGCGCGGTCTGCTGATGGGTGTGAACGTCGGGGGACTCGGCACACCGATTGCTTCGCTGGCAAGCCTGATTTCCCTGCGGCTCTATCTGCGCGCCGAGGGCGCGCGGGCGCTGCCTTTCCTCGCCGCCTTTACCCTGGCCAATCTGGCGGGGCTGGCGCTGCTGCTTCCGCTCGCCGCAAGGCTGCTCTGAAGCATAGAAAAAAGAGGCCGTACGGCCTCTTTTTTACTGCCTGGGGGATTCCTGACGGCGCAGACCGCGAAGCACGAACAAAAGCAGGGCGGCCGCCAGCAGGGTGGAAAGCGCCCCGGCCGCCGCCGCGGTCAGCCAAACCCCGTCGAGTCCGAGCAGGGACGACAGGAGCGTCAGACAGAACAGCGGAAAGGCAAGGGTCTGACAGAAGGCCATAACCAGCGAAAAGACAGGGCGGTTGAGAGCGGTGAAGAAGCTGCTCAGTGCTATCCCCGCCCAGCTGAACAGATAGGAGAGCGAGAAGAGCCGCATCGCCCGGATGCTCATCGCCAGCAGGGCGGGGTCGCTGGTCCGGACGAAGAGGGCAAGAATCTGCTCTCCGCCGAGCAGCATCCAGAGCATGGTGGCCGCCGAAAGCAGGGCCGCCGCACCGAGCACCCACCTTTCGAGCGCGAGGATGCGCTTGCGGTTTCCCGCCCCGTAATTGTAGCTGAGGGCGGGCTGAAGCGAGTCGGCCATGCCGAAAAGCAGCGACTTCACCACGCTGTCAACATACATGACGATCGAGAAGGCCGCCACCGCGAGGGAACCGGACAGCCGCAGCAGCACCGTGTTGAGAATAATCATCAGGACCGAACCGGAGATATTCGAGAAAAATTCCGAGCTTCCGTTGGCGAGGATGCTGGCGACCATCCGCAGCGGCAGCCGCCCGTGCTGAAACCGCAGCGGAAGGTCGCGCCGCATCAGGAAGGGAAGCAGCCCCAGCAGGGTTCCCAGCGCAAGGCTCAGGCAGGAGGCGAGTGCCGCCGCCGCGATGCCGCGCCGCAGGACCACCAGCAGCCAGAAATCCAGCAAAATGTTCAGCACCGAGGTCAGGACATTGAGCATCATGCTGTACCGCACCAGACCGCAGATTCTCAGGTAATTGTCCAGCGCGAAAAAGATCATGATGGCCGGAGAGAAGAGTGCGTAAACCCGCAGATAAGCAACCGCCAGCTCCGCCACCGCGCCTCCGGCGCCCATCAGGCGCACCAGCGGTTCCGCCATCAGAAGGCCGCCGGCTCCGGCTGCGCAGGAGATGGCGACGATCAGCAGGCTGCAAAAGCTGAAGATGCGGCAGGCCTCTCCCTCCCTGCGTTCGCCCAGGCGGATGGAAATCTGCACCGAGGAACCCGCCGCGACCATGTCGGCGAGGGCAAAGCTCATGATGATCAGCGGCATCACCAGGTTGATCGCCGCAAGGGCATCGGCGCCGATCATCCGGCCGACAAATATTCCGTCCGCCACCGTATAGAGAGAGGTCACCGCCATGCTGACCATGCTCGGAAAAGCGCAGCGGGCAAAAAGCCGCCCGGGCATGAGCTGTTCATAAATCTGGTTGTGCTGCATCATATCGTTAAAATCCTTTGCCGTATTCGGCGCTGAAAATTCCGAGAATTTCACAGAAAGCTTCGATTTCCTGAGGGGTGAACCGCTCCTCCACCAGCCGCGCCGCCCGTTCAAAGGGGCGGTCGCAGGCTCCCAGTGCCTGGGCGACCGGCTCGCTGACCGTCAGAAAAAAGACCCGATGATCCTCGGCGCTGCGGGTTTTGACCACCAGCCCCTGCCGCACCAGCTCCCCCACCTTGATGGTGGCGGCCGAGCGGGAGATGTGCAGTGTCTCTGCAAGGGTGCTGACGGTGCAGGCGCCCGCGGCGCTCTGATAGGAAATGACGTCAAGGTACATCATGCTGTTGTAGGAAAGCTCCCCACCGCCGGTGCGTCCCAGCCGGCGCAGGCCGCTGACCGTCATATCAAAATAGTATTGATTCAGGCTGTCCCGAAGATTCATGGCCGCCTCCAATAGTTAAATATATTTATATAAAATTACTTAACCATATTATCGTACACTGCTTTTTTTGTCAACCGCACATGGACATTTCTCCCGGGCGGGTGGTATACTGAAAAAACATGGAAGGAGGCGAGAGATCTGAAAAGGGGACTGCGTGCGATTCCCGGGGTGGGACCGGGTATCGAACAGGATCTGATCCGCCTCGGGTATCCCACCGTCGAATCTCTCAGGGACGCCGACCCGGAGGAAATCTACGCCCGTGACTGCGCCAGCCGCGGCCCGGTGGACCGCTGCATGCTCTATGTCTATCGCTGCGCCGTCTATTATGCCTCCCACGAGCTGCACAATCCCGCGCTGCTGCGCTGGTGGAACTGGAAGGACGGCTGCCAAAAGGAGGATTCCGATGAATGAATTGACGGCGCTGCCGAATATCGGGGAGAAACTGGCGGCGCAGCTCCGCGAGTCGGGAATTGAAACCGCCGAAGAGCTGCGCCGGGTCGGGAGCCGGGAGGCATGGGTGCGGATTCTCAGCCGGGACCCCTCGGCCTGCATCATGCGTCTTTCGGCCCTCGAAGGGGCGATTCGGGGAATCCGGTGGCACGACCTCGATCCCGAAACAAAAGCGGAGCTGAAACAGTTCTATCGCTCATATAAACCGGGTAAAAAGTCAAAGCCTCCGGCTAAGCCGGAGGCTTGAGCAGGCCCCATAAGGGCCTGATACCGGCGGGCGTCCCAAGACGCACCGGAACTTCTTTCATACGCATCATATGCCCCGCCGTTATTCAAATAGTGCAAGTGCTTCCGGCATAATCTTCTTTTATCCGGAGGTCAGCTGCCTGTCAACCCGCTTTGTCCGCAGTTTGAAGCCGGAGCTTTTTATCCTCGCCGGCAGGGCCGCAGGGCCGCAGGGCCATTCTATCATTTGTGCAGTTCAGATGGTGATAACCCATTATTGTGCGTTAGGCGGCTTTTCGCGGACGGGGCAGCGGCTGCACGGTGCCGCCCTCCGCTCGGGCGCGCCGGGCACCGGACAGGCAGAGCGGGCGGGCAGGGAGAGGAGAACAGGAGGGAACGGACATCGAACAAGAACCTTTGGATGATGGGAGACCTATTGATAGAGCGGTAATTACCCGTTTACTGGCTGCGGGACAGCCGGTGTAAGAGGCACCGCTTGAGGGGCTTGCCGGTACAAAGCCCTTCCATGGCTGATTCAAGCCCCCAGCTTTGCCTGTCTGGTTTCACAGATGCAGGACCAAACGCCGGATACGCGGCGGGCGCCGTCACTGGCGATGCATCCGGATTTCACAGATGCAGGACCAAACGCCGCAGCAGATAGAGCAGAAAAAGATGCGCAGGATAAAACCAGTAGAAAAAAAGGGAGAGGCGGACTTTTCCGCGTTCTCCGCTGTACCATCCGATGGGAATCAGCGCCGCCAGCCCGGCGCACCAGAGATTCCATGTCTCATACATCAGGAGCAGTGCGACGGCCAGCATGCGCCGGAACGGAGCTTCCCGCAGCAGATAGAACACAGTGATCAGCAGGACTCCGAACATATCGTATTCGGTGCGCAGCAGCAGTGCGGCGAGGCATCCCCCCGCAAGGGAAGCTGCCCGCAAAAGAGGACGCTCCCGGAAATGTTCCAGCAGCAGGAGCACCGCCAGCCCGATGGCAAGGGTGAAGAAGATGTTTTGAACGGTCCAGTCGGCGGGGCGGTTCCGGTAAGCCAGATCGTAGGGAATTTCGCTGATGAGCGCAAAGGCGGTCAGCCGGGCGAGATAGCGCCGGGGAGCCCGGGTGTGCCGGAAGCCTTCCACCAGCAGAAAGGCGTAGATCGGAAAGGCGGGCCTTCCGGCCGCGCGCAGAATCCGATAGAAAAGATGCCAGCCGCTCTCTTCCGGCAGCCCGGCCGGCCGAATCCAGAAGGCCAGAACCAGCGCCGCGAGGTGATCCACCAGCATGGAGCAGAGCGCGATCCCCTTGAGCTGTGTTCCGCTCAGTCTTGCGCCGTGCATGCGATCCACAAAACCACTCCCCGCCTCAGCCTTTGTCTGGCTTCAGCATACCAGAGCCCGCTGGCGCTGGCAAGCGAAAATGCTGCAGGGGACGCAAAATCTGCAAAAGTACGCAATTTTGCGGCGCGGTATCTTGACTTTTTTGCGTCCTGTGTGATATAGTAATTAGGCTGTTTAATCTTACGGGGTGTAGCGCAGTTTGGTAGCGCGCTTGGTTCGGGACCAAGAGGCCGCGAGTTCGAGTCTCGCCACTCCGACCACGTCGGAGCAAGCTTTGCATCGCTTGCTCCGATTTTTCTTTGGAAAAATCGGAGCGTACCCACACTGCTGTTCCTCCTTTTCCGCAAAAGGCCACGTTTGCGTTCCCCGCCCGGCTCGTGTGCCCTTTGGGTGCGGACATCCTTGTGAGGGCCTTGGCTCACCGCCGGCCTTTTGCGGGTTACACAGGTTTGAATCCATCCGCAAAGACCGCGGAGAATCTTTTTCGCCGTCCCCTGCCGGCAGTCAGGAACATGGAACTGATTCGTCCTCCAGGCGTTTTCTTTGTCCGGAACTTCGCACCCGCGTCCAAAATTGCGGTTTTGCTGCATTGCCTCATAGAAAAGCCGCATGAGAATTACAAAATTCTCATGCGGCTTTTCGCAGTGCAAAACCACCGGCCGGGACGGCGGCTCAAAAGAAGGCCGCTGCCGGTCGTGAAAGAAAAGCCCCCCTTGTTATCATGAACACGCGGTCCGCCGGCTGAACGGAAACAGCAAAGGGAGGGTCTTTGCCGGGAAGATTCATTTTCCAAGCCCCAATCAGTCTGTTCGGGCACAGTGAACAATGATCTTTTGCGGGCATATGCGTGGCTCTTCCGTCCGGTCAAAGCCGACGCAGGGGGCCGCGGAACCTGCTTTCCTTTCGGCGGGGGAGCAATTCATACCGCTCCCCGCTCCGCCGGTCTGCATCGCCAATCCGCCGCCGCGGTGCCGCCTACGAACGGTTGAACAGCCTTTCCCACCAGCTTTTTTCCTCAGGCTCCGGTGCGGGCGGCGGTTCCATCGGAAGAACGACCGAAGGCTTTTGGGACGCGGCGAACGCTTCGGGGAAAGCCGTCTCCATCACCGCCTCCCATTCGAGGAACATCCGGGGGGACTGCCGTTCGAGCAGCAGCCCGTTGAGCGGATAAACACGCAGGTTGGTCACCGCCGAAGTCCGGCGGTAATAATCGCTCCCCTGCAGGTCCGCAAGGGAGATCGACGTATCGCAGAAGATATAGTTGGGATTCAGGTCCGGCTCCGCCGAAAGGGGGTAGTCCCATCCGGCGAAGGATTCGGCCTGGTTCACGAATCCGAGGGAGGAGAGCCATTTTCCCTCAAGGGTATCGCCGGTGGCGATCACAAACGGCATCTGCCGCAGATAGACCGCGCTCGCCCCCTCGGCCAGCGCCGGAGAAACCGTCTCGCTGAGATAGGAAAGGGTCACATCGGCGAAATATTCCAGTTGTTCGGCGATGCGCGCGCCCTGCTCCTCCCCCTGCATGGCGGTGGCAATGGCGCGGTAGTTGCCGATAATCCCGTCGAGGGTGTCGGCACGGCGGATCACCAGCAGCGGAATTCCCGCTTCGGAAAGGGCGCCGGCGGTTTCCTGAGGGAGGGAGGCCGAAGCGATTACAAGGTCGGGCGAAAGGGAGAGAATCGCCCCGGTATCGGGCAGCAGGGCGGTTCCGCAGCGTTCCGGTTCTCCCAATGCGCCGGGCGTCTCACAGTAATCGCTGACCCCGGCCAGCCTGCCGCCGTAGCCGAGCTCCACAACCATGTCGGTCGCCGCCGGAGAGAGGGTAACCACCCGCCGGGGAATTTTTTCGATCACCGCCTCCCGCACCGTCACCGGCCAGCGCGGGTCGGCCTGCTGTTCGGGAGCTTTTTGACAGCCAAAGGCACAGAGCAGCAGAAGAAGCGGCAAAAGCACGCGAAATCTTTGTCTCATTGGTTTCTCCTCGGTAAAAAGCGGTTAGAATAAGGTTATTGTAACCCTGGCGCGGCTCCTTTGTCAACGAGAACCGCCTCTTCCTCTCTGGTGTCCGGACGGAAGGGAATTCCTGCGCCGCAAAGGGATTTTTCAGCCGGTTTGCACTTGCCCCGGGAGGAATGCGGGAATTCCCGTTTCTCTTCCGGCCTGCCCTCTTGCGTCCGGCGGGACAAACAGGTATACTGAAAACAGCAGTTGGAACGAAAAACGAGGTGACAAGATGGATTATCCGATTTCAGTCATGCAGGGCGAGCCCTGTTTTGATTCGCTCGGCGTGATCAAGCTGCGCTGTGAGCCGTCGGTGCCGGTCAACGACCGCATCTTCGCGCAGGCGCAGGCGGGCCGTACCCCTGAGCTGTTTTTTACCCGGATCTGGTCGTTTGAAACGGCTCCCGCACCGGAGGCAGCGGTGAAGGCGGTCTTTTCCCGCGCCGGGCATACTGTCGAGCTGGCGGCGAGCGCCGCGGGCGAGGCTTCCCTTCTGCTTGACGGTGCGCCGAGGGAGGGCGTTCTCACCGCCTATCAAATTTCCGGCGAGGATTTGCAGGGCGAATATTGGGGAGCGGTGCTGATGGTTCCCTATCGGTGGCTCGCGGCCTCGCTTGATTTTGATCCGGATGCTCCCGCGGTTTTTGAGGGAAACCTTCTGCGCGAGCGGCCTGCTCTGTCCAGCGCGGTCCCGCACGGGGAAACGCTGCGGTTTGTGCTGCGGTAAAAATGAAATTCCTGCGAAAAGTCCTCCGTCGGGTTTGTGCCCGCCGGGGGGTCTTTCTTATGTAGCTTTAACGCATAGGAATACTGCCTCGGCCGGCGGGGATAAGAAGCTTCCGCTTCAGGAATCGGGCAAAGAGGGCCGCCGACAAGAAGCTTTGGATGATGGGCAACCGTCGTGACAGGAGGCTTTTACGCGCTGTGGGACGGCCGGAAAAGGAAACGGGAGAAAAGGGGCGGCTTACAGCCGCCCCTTTTCTAAACTGCGGGACCAGATGGTGCGGGATAGTGCGGAGGGAGAATTTCGGCGCCCGTTTACAGACTGCGGGGGGGCATTGGAGATGGGGGTAAAAATTTCCGGTGTCTCTTGAGCGGCCTGATGCTGCGCGGAATCGGCCTGACCGACGCGGAGCTGAAAATTCTCGGCGTGATGCACGCCGGACAGTGAAGGGAGGAAGAGGGATGAAAATTGACGCCCGTCATATGGACTGCCTGCTGCCCAACCAGGCGGTGCGCCGTCAGACCGACAGCGAGGTGGAGATCGGCCGCTGCCTCGGACAGCGGTTCGTCGGCACCGGACTGACCAACAAAACGCTGGTCATCAACGGGGTGCCGGGCAACGCGCTGAGGGCCTATCTCGACGGCGGGCGGATTGTGGTCCGCTCCGGCCATATCCCCGAAAACCTGCCCGATCAGGTGGCGGCCAGCGACCTGACTCCCGGCGAGCTGGAGGAAATCATGCCCGCGTCCACCGCTGCTGCGAGATCTTTAGCGTCGATCCGCAAGGCCTGCTCCCCCACCGCTTCTATGCCCTGACTCCCAACGCAAAGAATCCTTATCAACGTTTCTGTGCGGTGAACTGGCCGCAAAAGGGGAGACCGCAGCGCGGCCTCCCCTTTTGCGCGGAAACGGGACATCTTATAAATAAATTTCAATATATGCTTGACTAATTATATGTTTATATGATAATATATAAATGAAACAAGGAGGCGATTCCATGCAGGTTAAACCGAAACTCCACCCCAGCCGGCCGGCGTCCCCGGATTTTCCGCCTGCTTTGCCCAGCGAGCGGGAGCTTGAGGCCCTCACCGGCATCTTCTCCATTTTCGCGGATTCCACCCGAATCCGGATCATCTGTGCCCTCGGCGACGGCGAGCTGACGGTCAGCGAGATCTGTGCTGCCGTCGGGATGAGCCAGCCGGCCGTCTCCCACCAGATGCGGATTCTGAAGAATGCGCGGGTGGTCAAATGCCGCCGCAGCGGACGAAACAGCTGTTATTCGCTCGACGACGACCACGTGGCACAGATTCTGAACATGGGCGCCGAACACGTAAAGGAGGCATTTTCAAATGAGTAAGAGGAACCATCACACCCACCATGAGCATACCCATTGCAGCGGGCAGGGCTGTCCCTACTGCGCCGCCCATCATCAGGAGCAAAGCGGCGAGCGCCGGGACCGTGAGGGACGCGATGCGGCCGAATCCCCTCATGGGGGAGGGGACGACGACCCCGACCATCCGGCCGCGCGGCCCCGCGGGCAGTGCCCTGACCACGGGCAGCCCCACGATTGCTGTGAATCCAGTCATCCGCACGACCATGAGCATTCGCATGACTGCGGCGGCGATGACTGCGGATGCGGTCACAGTCACGACGAAGCGGTGACCGCGCCGGGAGAAAAAGCGATGACTCTGTTGGGCGCGGCGCTTGCTGCCTTTGCCTTTCTTCCTGCTGCGGGCGCTTTTGCGCCCTGGCTGATGACAGCCGGCACCCTGATGATCGGTTATCCGCTCTTCCTTTCCGGTATTACCGGCCTCTTTTCGGGGCGCGCCTTCGACGAACTTGGACTGCTCACCGTTGCCGTCGCAGCCTCGCTCGGTCTTGCCGCCACCAGTCCGGACCCCTTTGAGGGAATCCTCGAGGCGCTGGCTGTCACCGTCTTTTTCCGTCTCGGAAATGCTCTCGAGGCGCGGGCGGTCGCCAAAAGCCAGCGGGATATCGAGGCGCTGACCAGCATCCGCCCCGATACGGCGGTTCTTCTGCTGCCGGATGGGTCCCAGCAGAATGTTCCGGCCGAATCGGTAGCGCCCGGCAGCACAATTCTGCTCAAGCCGGGCGACCGGGTTCCGATTGACTGCGAGGTGCTCGAGGGAGGCGGATTTGTCGATCTCTCGGCCATTACCGGTGAACCGATCCCGGCCGAGGTGCGTCCGGGCAGCCGTATCCCCTCGGGCGGCATCAACACCGACGGGCTTCTCACCTGCCGCACCACCGCCTCCTTTGAGGATTCCGCCGCCTCGCGGATTATCCGGATGGTGCGCGACTCTGCCGAGCAGAAGGGAAGCGCCGAGCGGTTCATCACCCGTTTCTCAAAGATTTACACCCCCGCAGTGGTCATCATCGCAGCCGCCCTCGCGCTGCTGCCGCCCCTCCTCGGCTTCGGCTCCCTTTCGATGTGGATTTCCCGCGCACTGGTCTTTCTCGTCGCCTCCTGTCCCTGCGCGCTGGTTGTTTCGGTGCCGCTGACCTTCTTTGCCGGAGTCGGCACCGCTTCACGGGCCGGCGTGCTCGTCAAGGGGACCCGCTATCTTGAGGCATTGGCGCAGACTGATTGCGCCGCCTTCGACAAGACCGGGACCCTCACGCTGGGGGCGCCCGCCGTTTCAGAGTTTATTGCAGCCCCCGGCTTCTCACGCGAGGAGCTGCTCCCTCTCGCGGCCGCGGCGGAGCAGAACTCCAACCATCCCGCGGCCAAGGCGGTGCTCGCCTATGCGGGCGCGCCCTGCGCAGAAGCTGTCTCGGACTTCACCGAACACCCCGGCATGGGTGTTTCGCTGACTGTCGGCGGGAGAAAGATCCTCTGCGGATCGGCCCGCCTGTTTGAAAAATATGGGGTAGACCGCGCGCCGCTGCCTGCCGCAAATGTGCTGCTCGCCGTTGACGGCAGAGCCGCCGGCGCTTTTCTTCTCGCCGACCGCCCCCGTGAGGAGGCGAAGCGCGCCCTCAGCGAGCTGCGCGCCCTCGGCGTCGGCACCATCGCCATCCTGACCGGCGATGCAAAGCCCGCTGCCGAAGCGGCCGCGGCCGCACTGGGCATCGATACCGTCCGTGCCGGGCTGATGCCCGGCGATAAGGCCGAACAGCTCACCCTCCTTCAACAGTCCCACCGCTCCACCGTCTTTGTCGGGGACGGCATCAACGATGCGCCGGTCCTCGTCCGGGCCGACGTCGGAATCGCCATGGGCCTGGGCACCGATACTGCCATTGAATCCGCCGACGTGGTGCTGGTGCGGGAGAATCTGACCGCCCTGCCCGCCGCCATCCGGATTGCCCGCCGGACGGTGCGAAAAGCCCGGGAAAACATTGCCTTTGCCCTCACAGTCAAGCTTGCGGTGCTGCTGCTCGGCGCCATGGGGCTTGCCACCATGTGGATGGCGGTCTTTGCCGATGTGGGGGTAAGCATCCTCGCTATCCTCAATTCCCTGACCCTGCTGCGCAAAGAGAATGCCTGCATCAAAAAACGGCCGTCCTAGGACGGCCGTTTTTTGATGCAGGAAAAACCCGCCCAAAAAAGACGGACCGCAAAAGCGGTTTCTCCTGCTTTTTACGGTCCGGCACAATTTTATATTTCCATTTGAAAAACAACCAAAACCAAGCGCGAAATTTTTGTCTTCTGTCTCACGATCGCTTTACCGGTCAGCTAAATCATAGCTTCTTTCTGCACCCAATCCTCTACGACGTCCCCCAAATGGCATAAATCGAGGTTCCCCCTGCGGCATTCCGCCGCAAGCAGCTCCATGCCCTGCCGATTGGTTGTGATATCCTCGATCCGTTTTCCCCCATATGCAAGACCGTAAACTATTACGTCGCCGTTTTTTCTTGCGATCACGCGATACAAGTTTTCACATCCCTTCAATATTTTGCCAACGGTACGATTGTATCACAAGGTCCATCTTCCGTAAATTGGCAAATCATCAAAAGCTTTCTCCACACGATTGATAACAAAATCAGCTTTTTTGACGCGAAATAGACAAAGCGTTCGTTGATGAAGCTGTCGCGGTATCCGGGGCCGTTTGATTACAACCGGCCCTTTTGTTTTAGGATGTCTGCTGCCGGCGCCGGTAGAAAGATGTTTCTGTCAAGGGTGGAAAGTTCCGCATTTCGGAGCTGTTGTAACAACATTACACACATGCTATAATGGTCATAAAAAGTCGAAGAGGAGAGCTTTTATGGAAATGCTGTTGAATCAAATTGTATCGGTGTGTGCCTATGCGGGATTCTTCTTGCACTGATCGTCTTTGCCGTCGGAAAGATCGTCATCTCCAGACTGCTTGCATTGCTGGGCAAAGGAAAAGTAATTGAAAAGCTGGAGGGTTCCGCGCGGACCTTCACTCTCAGTTTTACCAAAATTGCGCTCTATCTCATTTTGGCGGTCTCGATTATTGGAATCCTCGGCGTGCCGATGGCCTCGGTCATCACCATCATGGCCTCCGCCGGAGTTGCGGTCGGCCTTGCGCTGCAGGGAGCTCTTTCGAATTTGGCCGGCGGGATTATGCTGGTTATCTTCAAGCCCTTTCAAATCGGAGATTTCGTGGAAGCGGCCGGCGTTTCGGGTGTTATCAATGAGGTCAGCCTCTTTTATACCGTCTTTATTACCCTGGACAACCGTCGTGTTACCGTTCCCAACGGCAACCTGATGAATGCCAATGTGGTAGACTATTCCTCCGAGACGCTGCGCCGCGTCGACCTTACCTTCTCCTGTGCCAAGAGTGAATCTCCTGCAAAGGTTCAGGATCTGATGATGCAGGTCATGAATGCGAACCGCAATGTGCTGCAGTCTCCCGCACCCTTTGCCCGGCTGTCCGGGGGGACCAATGAAGCCATGGAATTTACTGTGCGCGCATGGTGCAACAATGCGGATTACTGGGATGTGTATTTTGATCTGACTCAGACCATCACCGAGAAGCTGGGGGAATCAGGGGTCAATGCTCCCGCTATTCGAATCGTTTCGGGAAAATAGCACTATTCGGAAAGTCTATGCTTCCACACAGACACGTTGCATGACCGATGATTGCACAGAAGGGAAAAGGGCTCTGCCGTAAGGCAAAGCCCTTTTCCCTTCTGTACGGATCCCTTTATTGGTAATTTCAAATAAATGTTTTTCCAAAAATAGGTTATTTCAACAAATTTGTCTATGATTTTAGTAAAGTGGTTGAATATTCATAAAAATTATGATATGTTGAATTAGCAACAATAATTTGGCTCGAAAATTTTAAAGTTTATTAATTCAAGAGGGGTTTGTTATGTCAATTGGCAATCGTGTTTACCTGAAACGTCCTATGCCTGATGCCGAGATCGTGAAGGCTCTTGGCCAGATTCCGGCGGCGAATATCGCTGACACCATGGGAAGATCCTGCGCCCTGAATCCCAGAATTCGGCTGTTTTCCAACCCGGATGCACCGATTGTTGCCGGACCTGCTCTCACTGTAAAAGCCCGCGGCGGCGATAATCTGATGATCCACCAGGCGCTGGATATGGCGCAGGAGGGGGATATCCTCATCGTCTCGAATGAGGAGGATACTAACCGGTCGCTGATGGGGGAAATCATGTTTACCTATGCGCAATACAAAAAGCTGGGTGCCTTGATCCTCGACGGACCAATCCGCGATATTGATGCAGTGCGCCAGATGAAGCTGCCGATTTATGCCACCGGTTCCACCCCGGGCGGTCCTTATAAGGAAGGCCCCGGCGAAGTAAATGTTCCTGTGGCCTGCGGCGGAATCAGTGTTTACCCCGGAGATATTGTCGTTGCAGATGCCGACGGCGTGATAGTGATTCCCCGCAACGATGCAGCCGCAGTGCTCGCCGCTGCCCAAAGGTTTCACGAGCAGGATGCCGCTAAGGTGGAAGCCGCTGCAGCAGGAAAAGCCAACCGCGCATGGGTGATGAAAAAACTGGTTGCAAAGGAAACAGAAATTATTGATGGCTGCTACGGAGAATAGAGAAATTTTTAAACTTGCGCTTTTTCTTGGATTTGCAATGCAAGATTAGGTGTGTTTACAAACGGAAGCTCAATATAAACAGCGTTTCCGTTTTGAAAATAGTAGAAGAAAGAGGTAAAGAAATGAAAAAGTTATTGGCATTCCTCCTTGCGACGGTTATGACGGTATCGCTGGCCGCATGCAGCGGGACAGCGTCTAATTCCTCTCCTGCGGCCGCTTCGAACGCACCCGCAGCTTCTGCAGAATCTGCTGCCCCGGAAGGCTATAAGCCCCCCAACAACGTCAACCTGATTGTTCCTTATGCCGCAGGCGGTGCGAACGATCTGCTGGCACGTCTTGTCGCCAAGCACGCGGCCAAGTATACCGATTGCGATCTGGTTGTCACCAACATCGGCGGCGGCAGCGGCACCGTCGGCCTTGCCGAGGTCCTCAAGCATCCCGCTGACGGCACCTATATGGCCACTGCCATTGGCACTACCGCCTATGTGGCTACCCCCGACAAACCTCTGACATTTGATTATCTGAAGGAATTTTCCTTTGTCAGCATGTTCGCTCAGGATCAGCGCGTCATCGTCGCCCTGAAGGACAATGGAAAGTTTTCCAATCTGGAAGAGTTCATGGCTTACGCCAAAGAGCACCCCGGCGAGCTCGAGGTTTCTGCTACCGGTGCGGCAACGGTTGCCTACTTCGTTCCTCAGATGCTTTCAGAAAAGGCCGGCGTCGAGATCACCATTGTACCTTATGACGGCGGCGCCGAGCAGAAAGCCGACCTTCTCGGCAGGCATTCGGACGCGGCCTCTCTGAGTTACTCTGAGATGCTTTCACTCGAAAGCGATCAGCTCATCATCCTTGGTGTTGCAGACACCGAGCGTCCCGCGGTTCTGCCGGATGTCCCTACCTTTGCTGAGCAGGGTTACGATGTCAACTTCACCATCCCCCGCGGCTTTGCCATGAAAGCCGGTACTGATCCCGCTGCAATTGCATACTGGAGCGATATCTTCGAAAAAGTTTCCAGCGACAGCGAGTATATTACCGAGGCTGAAGGCATTGGCCTTCCCGTTGTCTACAAGAACAGCGAAGGGTTTACTGCTGTGATTAACGATGTTCAGACTGCTTTTAATACCATGCTGAACGGCTGACAGCAGCCTCCCTGTGATTTGTGAGTTGAGCGGCATTTTATGCCGCTCAATCCATCTTCCGACCGATTAATCGCAAAGGAGATTTAGCTTTGTATAAGAAAGAGAAGTTGGGTTTGCTTTTCCTTTCGGCGTTCTTTGTCTTTTTCTTTCTTGTGACAGGAACCGTCCACAAAGATGCCCGGATGTATCCCTATATTGTCTGCATCCTCGGAATTGCTTTGACCTCGATCCAGATGGGTATGACCATCTCCAAAGAGAAGAGAGGCGAGACGTTGAACAGGGAAGAAGCGATGACCAAAACACAGTCGCACTATCTTATCATTGCACTTGCTTCCTCCATTCTGTATGTTTTTATGGCAGGTATACTCGGATTTTTCTCCGCGACCTTCCTTTATGTTATTCTATTCTCCTACTGGCATACCAACACACAGAAAAAGTGGATGTATGTGGCGGTAGCGCTCGGCATGGATGCCGTGATTTACATCACCTTTAAAATTCTTCTGGCTATTCCGCTGCCGAACGGCCTTCTGTTCTGATGCGGCGTATCGCATGAGAAGATTAAAAAGGAGATTAAAGTTATGGAAAATATTATTATGGGCATGAGCCTGGCGCTTTCTCCCTCGAATCTGCTTTTTGCATTGCTTGGGACCCTGCTCGGCATCGCGTTCGGCGCCATGCCGGGGCTCTCCGCTACGATGGGCATTGCGGTTTTGATTCCAGTTTCTTATGGCATGCCGCCTGCGACCGGCTTGATCCTGCTCGCCGGTGTTTATGTTGGCGCCAGTTACGGAGGTTCCATCTCCGCAATTCTGGTCAACACCCCCGGTACTCCTTCTGCAGCCGCGACCGGCTGGGACGGCCACCCCATGGCGCTCAAGGGCCATGCCACAGAGGCTCTGATTGAGTCTGCAGTTGCGTCCTTCTGGGGCACTGTCGTCGGATTTATCGGCCTGCTCACCATCGCTCCTTCTCTGGCTTCCTTTTCTCTGAAGTTCAGCTCACAGGAAAATGTATGCCTTGCCATTTTTGGCCTGACAATTATCGCTACTCTTTCCAAAAAGAACATCATTAAGGGCCTCATTGGAGGCGTTGTTGGCCTGCTGCTCGGCTGTATCGGCATGGACCCTCAGTATGGCTATGCCCGGTTCACCTTTGGACAGATGAGCCTGATGACCGGCTTTCCGACCGTTCCCACTATTATCGGCATCTATTCCATCTCCCAGCTGCTGTCGATGGTCGTGGACCGTGATGCGACCGTCAATATGGATAGCTCGCTGAACATGCTCAATAAATATAAGCTGAAGCTGAAGGACCTTTGCTATTACCCCATCACCTATCTTTGGTGTGGAATCGTCGGTATGATCGTCGGTATTATCCCTGCGGCAGGCGGCAGCATCTCCTCTTTCATGGGTTATAATGAAGCGCGCCGCCTTTCCAAAACCCCTGAACTTTTCGGCACAGGACATCGTGAGGGCGTTGCAGGATCGGAGAGCGCCAACAACGCTCTGATCGGAGGTACTTTGATCCCGATGATGACTCTGGGAATCCCCGGAAATGCTGTTTCAGCGGTCCTGATGGGCGCGTTGATGCTGCACGGCCTGACCCCCGGCAACGATCTATTCACTGTGAAAGCCTCGATTACCTATCCCTTTATCTTCGGCATTCTGATTTCCGCCATGATTATGGTGATCGTGGGCCTCTCCTGCGCCAAGTATTTCGCCAAGGTCAACAAAATCCCGCAGAATTATCTGGCGGCCGGTATCCTGGTGCTGACCGTGCTTGGCTCATTTGCCTGCGAAAACTCTTACGCCAGTGTTTACATTATGCTTTTCTGCGGCGTTTTGGGCTATTTTCTCAAGCGGATGCATATTGACCTTTCCGCGGTTGTCCTGGGCTACATTCTTGGACCGCTTGCAGAGCGCGGACTGACCCGGACTTTTATCAGAACGGGTTCCGTCGCTGCCGGCTTACAGTCCTTTGTGACCCGCCCCATCTGTATTGCGCTGCTGGCCGCTTCGCTGATCTCCTGCGCGTACCCTCTGATCACGCGTCATCTCGATGCAAAAAAAGCTCAGAAGGGCAATTGAGAAGCCAATATTCACCTGTGGCGTGATGCCGCCTTGGGTGATCCGTATCTATATTTACAAGATTTGAAGGAAGTGCACAAATATGTTGGCAAGCAGAATGGGCAGGGTTTCTATGTCTCCCACCACAGCGCTTAACGCCCGGGTAGCCCAGTTAAAGGCAGAAGGTAAAGATGTTGTCAAGCTGAATATCGGAGAACCCGATGCAAGCACCTTTGACTACATCAAGGTCGCGGGCATCAAAGCGATTGCTGACGGCTTTACCAAATATACGGTCGGGAGCGGTATTCCCGAACTGCGCAAAGCTATTTCTGAAAAGCTGCAAAAAGAAAACAATCTGACCTATCCGATTAACCAGATCACCGTCACTGTCGGAGGCAAACAGGCGGTCTTTGCCTCCATTATGTCGTTGGTGGAGGAGGGGGACGAAGTCCTGCTGCCCATCCCATGCTGGGTGAGTTATACGGATATGATTAAGCTGGCCGGCGGCACCCCTGTTTTTGTCAATACCAATGAGGAAGAGGGGTATACCCTCGATATCGCCGCCATTGAAAAGGCCATTACTCCCCGTACAAAGGCGATTGTCATCTGTACTCCCAACAACCCAACTGGCGCCGTCTACTCTGCGGAAAGTCTTCAAGCATTGGGTGAGCTGGCCTGTAAGCATGATTTCTATATCATTGCCGACGAAATTTATGAAAAGCTGACCTACGATGGCGCGAGGCATGTCTCGATTGCGTCCCTGTCGCCTGAGATCTATTCCCGGACTGTTACCATCAATGGATTCTCCAAGGCATACTCCATGACAGGATGGAGAGTCGGCTATGCCGCCGCTCCGCTCGAGATCATTAAGGCGATTCAGATCATTCAGAGCCAGACGACCTCAAATACCAGCAGCATTGGACAAAAGGCTGCGCTCGAAGCCCTCGTCGGTTCTCAGTATGACGTGGACCGAATGGTCGACGTATTTGCAGAACGCCGCAGCTATGTCTGCGGCAGATTGGCGGCAATTCCCGGTCTTAAATTTTCCAACCCGAAGGGAGCCTTTTATGTATACATCGATGTAACGGCTCTATTTGGACGCAAGGGCGGCGGCAAAATGCTTCGGAGTTCTCTGGATATTGCGGAGTATTTACTCAATGAGGCGTTGGTTGCTGTCGTCCCGGGCGAGGCGTTCAACGTCCCTGGAAAAATCCGGATTTCCTACTCCAACTCGATGGAAAATCTGAAGGAAGCCCTTGATCGAATTGAAAGGGCACTGAATCTTTTGAAATAGAACAGGCTGTTCTCTGCATTTCAACAGACGGCATGGCCCTGCACAGGACGGCAGCGCCATACCGTCTGTTGTTTATGCCGCTGTTACTGCATTGCCAAAGGAAAAACAGCATGATATAATAAAATCAATCAATATCATCGATCTATTGTGGAGGAAGCCTATGTTCGATGCATTCTTACAAAAAATCAAGGAAATCCCTCTTTCAAAAACCGATAAGGTAATCGCAGATTATCTGGTTGACCATCGGGGAACGCTTGGGCTTCAGACAGCAACCAGCCTCGCTTTGGAGATCGGGGTAAGCGACACCTCGATCATTCGCTTTATGCGCAAACTGGGTTTTTCCGGCTATGCCGACTTCAAGCGGCAAATGAACGACCAGATGGTAAAGCAGTATCATGAGGCCCTCACCTCAGGGGAAAAATATCGGCGAACAAAGGGGATGCTCGATCAGGTCAATTTGGTTTCCGCCGTATCCGATCAGGTGATTGAAAATTTGCAAAAGAGCTGTAGCCATCTGGACGTTGACACAATTGATCGGGTTGCGGCGATCTTGGCTGAGAGTCACAGAAAATTTGTTGCGGGATTTCGAGGCACCTCCTGCTGTGCCAATTATATGTCGCGCAAGCTGGTTTTCTTTTTGTCAGATGTCATTTGCTGCGATCAGGCTGAAAGCTCCGCAATTGAGAGGATTGCGGATGCCGAACAGGGCGACTGTCTGCTGCTCTACAGCTTTCCCCGCTATACTGATTTGAATATTTCTTTGATTGAGATGGCAAAAGAATCCGGCGCTAAAGTAATTTTGATTACCGACAGAATCACTTCACCGCTTGCCCCAAATGCAGATCTTGTTTTGCCCGTCGCTGTGGAAGGGATTGGCTTCACCAATTCGTATGTTGTTCCGATGTGTGTTTCCGAGATGATTTTACTCGCAGTCAGCAAAAAGATGAATGCCGAAAGTGGAGAACGAATCAAACGAATCGAAAATTATATGGAGAGAAATAAGATGTATTAAAACAACTTTTTTCGTTTGTGTATTTCCATGACGATAGACAGGCCGTGCGCATTCAGGCGGCCAAACTGCGTCCGCCTTCCCGCCGGGGAATCCGACGCAAAATTTGACCAAAGAGGCAGAACCGGGTTATTCTAACCCGGTTCTTTATTAAGAGGTTCTTTCGCACGCGCCATTTTTGACTGTTTCTATTTACTCTCGAATTCCAACTTCCCCACCCCAAAGCCAAAAGAAAAAGGACCGACACGAGACGCTATTGCGTTCCGCTTCAGTCCTTGATGGTTGCCGAACTAGGATTCGAACCCAGACAAACAGAGTCAGAGTCTGTCGTGCTACCTTTACACAATTCGGCATCGCTCGTAACAAGCAGTATTTATTATATCCAGCCACATGGAAAAAGTCAAGCTTTTTCGCGGGAAATGCCGATTTTTTTTCGGGCCTACCGGTCGCGCGCGAGAAGCGCCACCGAAAGCAGAACCAACGCCATTCCGGCGAGCTTAGACGGGGTGACCGCCTCGCGAAAAATTCCGACCCCCAGCGCAGCGGCAACCACCGGCTCAAAGGTCGCCATGATGGCGGCGTGTCCGGTCTGTACCCCCGCAAGCCCCGCCGTATAGAGCAGATAGGGCAGCGCACAGCAGAGCACCGCCATCCCGAAGGTGAGAAAAATCCCGCGGCCGGTGAATAGCAGCGCGGGCAGCGGCTGCTCTCCGCTGAGCAGAGTGATCAGAACGCTCCCGGCGGCGGCAAAGCAGATGGTGTAAAAGGTGACGGTCAGCGAGCGGTAGCGGCGCAGGGCAAACCGTCCGAAAATGCTGTAAAGCGAGTATCCGAACCCTGAGCCGATCCCGAGGAGGAAGGCCCGCATTCCGATTCCCTCCCCCTGTGAAAGCAGCCCGCTGACCAGCGCGCATCCTGCGAAGGTGCAGCAGAGGGCCAGCGCCTTGCAGCGGGTGATCCGCTCGCCGAAGCAGGCGGCGGAAAGCAAAACAACAAAAATTGGAGAGGTATAGAGTAGCACCGCCGCCACCGACATCGAGCTTGCCTTGATTGCTCCGAAGTAGCACCAGTTGAAAAATAACAGACTGAGGATCCCGGTGCCGAAAAAATAGCGCAGATCGCTCAGACGCTCCAGCCGCAGCAGCGAGCGGTCGCGGAGCCACAGCACCGGCAGAAGGACAGCCGCCGCAAAAACAGTGCGGGCGCTCATAGCCTGCATCGACGAAAGGCCGAGATCGGTCATTCCGCGCAGGAATACCCCGATACAGCCCCAGAGCGCAGCCGCGGAAAAAATCGAAGCGGCATAGAGCCTTTTGTTCATGAGGAACCCTTCCTTTCGGCAATATGAAGACATAATCACCGGCGAACTGAACAGGTCAATCCGGGCCTGCCGCCGGCCGGCGTCTCCAGACGAACCGAATCGATTCCGGCTGCGCCACCCGCCCCAGACAGGCCAATGGGCGGTCGTACCCGGCCGCCGTGTTTCCGCCATCAAAGGTGCTTTATCCGCGTCTGATTTCTCCCGGCGCTTGACATGAACGCTTCCTCCGGGAACTCCTTTGACGGCAGGGCCGACGGTTTCCCTGCTCAATGAAGAGCGGGACGCACCCCGAAGGGCCGTCCCGTTCCAGATGTGGCAGCAGCGGAATTCCCCCGCCTTATTCGGCCTGTTCCCGGCCGAACAGACGGACATCCAGCCCGGCTTTTTTCAGTGTCCAGACAAGCAGCACGCCCAGCACCATACAGGAGACGAGCTGTCCCAGACCTACCTGGGCCATATTCACCCAGAGCAGCGGAGTGTGCAGGGTGTTCGCTTCCGCCCAGGTCAGCTCCCCGCCGACAACCACGGCGTTGAGGAGCACCGGCGGCAGCGACGCCGGCAGAGGAAGCCCGAAGACGGTAAAGCGGCGCAGCGCCCGGGTAAGCAGCGCAGCGGCCAGCGTCGCGGCGGTTCCGAGCAGGATGTCGGCCGCCCCAAGAATGTTGGCCCCTGCGGCTACGCCGTAGGCATTGGTGATCAGGCAGCCGATTGTCACACCGGGGACGGCGAGAGGGGTGAGCACCGGCAGCAGGGTCAGCGCCTCCGAAACGCGGGCCTGCACCGCTCCGAAAGCGAGCGGAAGCATGGCGATGGAAACGGCGGCATAGAGCGCCGCAATGACGGCGCAGCGGGTTAGGGTGCGAACGGAGATTTTTTTCATGGGTGCCTCCAAACATGAACGCGGGCCGCGTGAAATTTATGGCAGCGCCATACACGCCCGCGTGCCCGCCCAGGACGGGCAGTCTGACGCGGGGCTATCCTGCGAAAAGCTGCCACCATTTTCGCGATATCCCAACTCGCGTATCATACCCCGGAAGAGAAGTTTTGTCAAGCGGCCATGCCGCGGGTCTCTTTTTATATTTGGACTGACGGGTGATGACTTTGTCCATTTCACTATGCGTTGAATGAAACAGAAGGATATGATAGAATTACCAAAAATAACCCCAAATTTAATAAAGGCGGTGATTGTATGAAAAGATTGGATACGATTTTAAACACCATCATGGGCGCTGTCGTTGGTGTATTTATTGGGCACGGAATTTATGTTGTTCGGGACTTCAAAACTCGTCCCGAGTTATACGCCATTCAGTCGGCTCCCTGGTATACAAGCATCTTGATGTATGGTGCATATACCCTTGTTGTGCTGCTGATTTGTATTGCGATAAAAGCAATCGTCAAACACAAGATTAAAAAGACAGACAGCAACTAAATTGACAAATTTCAGTTTGCGGAGGCAGTTTCTCATAAGTTATGAAATCATACGGCTCATCGGTCACCCTGAAATCAAAGAACGGGCTGCACAGTGGTTTCATAGAAAATGGGACATTTGGTTGGAAGCATATGTAAAAATCATGGAAGAGTGTCTGGATGAAAGACAATCAGTTCCCCAGTAGCATATCGCCATAGAGGGGAATCGGATCGTCGGCGGATTAGGGGTGATCGAGAATGACTTTCACGACAGGAAGGACCTTGCTCCCAACGTGTGTCCGGTTTATGCAGAAGAGGACCGGCGGTGCAGCGGCGCGGCCGGTGCTTTGCCGAATGAGGCGTGCGCCGACATGAAAGACAAAGGGATTGACCGCTTATATCTGAAAAGAAAAAGACGTATTGTTGTATGAATATATAAAGGGGCTGAGGTAATGGACAGGTCAGAGTTGCTGAAAACAAAGCACATGTTTGAATTTCAAAAATTGGCGCGCGACCTTGGAATTGCCAAGTTTTCTGAATTCGAAGAGGCAGAGATGAAGCATTTCGTGACGTTTTTTCCTCACTCACCAGATGAAACCACAACAGAAGACGTCGATGTCCCCGAAGTGTTTGGACCGTCGAAACGCATGAGGTATGACGATAAATAAAAAGTATCTCCCTTCACCGATCACACTTCTTTTTATGAACGTTATGGGTGGGAGTTTTGTGTATGGTACAGGGAGACGGTGAGCCTAATAGAACAAGGATGTATCTTCACAGAAGCCGACCGATCACCGTTTGCGGGGGCAGTCCCATTTTCGAGGCTGCCCCCGCTGTTTCGGCCAAGGACGCCCCAAATGCGCAGATAGGAAAAGAAATTGCCTTGCGAATGATAACCACCGGCCCCCGCAGGGCCTATTACCGGCGGAGCCCATAGGCCCTGCCGTATTTGTTCTGCTGCATAAAGTGCCCCGCTGCGAATCAGAGGCTGTGGGGCGCTCCCCTTTTCCATGGATTTTCCTCTGCGGGCTTTTTGAGGGGCTCCCCGCTTCGCCCGGATTTTTCGGGTATGGCGAAAGCTTTTTGGAGCCGCCGACGCCGGCGGCTTTCCTGTATCGAAAAACCACTGTCTAGGCCAGTGGTTCGAAAAAAGCTGCAGGCGATAAGGAGGAAACAAAAACTCCTTTTGCTATCATGAAGGTGCGGTCTGCCAACTGCACAAAAACGGCAAAGGGAGGTCATTCAAAACGAACGGCGTAAATAGTTCATCTCATATGAAATATCCCCCGGCCTAGCCGGGGGATATTTCATTTTGCTCCAAAAGCCCCATGCCGGTCTTTCCTCAAGACGGGCATGGGGCTTTTGGAGCCGGAAGGATTACTTCTTTTTTTCGTCCTCACAGCGGGAGGCACAGTGGGCGCAATCCCCGTGGCATCCCCCGTTCATCATGGGGGTCTGATTTTTCGAGTGCCGCCCATAGATGATCAGCGCCCCGATCAGCACCGCGGCAGCAGCGGCGATCAGCAAAACTTTGGTCAGCATGGCATCACTTCCTCCATAACAGTGCAAAAACAAGTCCCAGCACCAGTCCGCCGGCGCCGGCGAGCAGAATCACCGTCATCATGCTCATGGGACTTACCACGCGGCGGCGGCGCCGTCGGCGCGCGGGTCGGTTCCCGCGGCATAGACACCGTTTTCCAGCCGCCGGATGATCTGGCCGCGTCCGAAGGGGGCGCGTACAGCCGAATAGCTCACCTCATGGCCCCGGTCGGCAAGGGCGCGCGCAATATAGAGAGGCACCCCGTGCTCGAGGCTCACCTGCTTTTCGCCGGTCCAGAACCAGCGCGGCGCATCGAGGGCGGACTGCGGATTCCGGCCGTAATCGATCATCTGCAGCAGCACCTGCAGGTGGCCCTGCGGCTGCATGAAGGCCCCCATCACACCGAAGGGGCCAACCGGCTGTCCATCCTTCGAAAGGAAGCCGGGGATGATGGTATGGAACGGCCGCTTCCCGGGGGCGAGGCAGTTGGGGCTTTCCTGATCGAGATAAAAGCCGGTTCCGCGGTTGTGGATCGCGATGCCGGTGCCCGGCACCACGACTCCCGAGCCGAAGCCGCTGAAGTTCGACTGGATGAACGAAACCATATTCCCCTCTTGGTCGGCGGTGCAGAGATAGACGGTGCCGCCGTCGGTCGGCAGACCCGCCTCGGGCAGCAGCGCCCGCTCCCCGATAAGGGCGCGGCGGCGCGCGGCATAGGCCGGGTCGAGCAGTGCGGCGGGGGAAAGCTCCATAAACCGGGGGTCGGCTACATAGCGGTAGGCGTCAACCGCCGCGAGCTTCAACGCCTCAATCTGGCGGTGCCAGCACAGCGGGTCATCCAGCGAGGGGAGGTCGATCCCCGACAGGATGTTGAGCGCCATCAGTGCGATCATCCCCTGCCCGTTGGGAGGCAGCTCCCAGACGTCATAGCCGTGATAGCGGGTGGTTACCGGCTCGACCCACTCCGGGGAAAAGGCGGCGAGATCTTCGCGGCGCAGATAGCCGCCCGCCTCCTTCATATAGCGGTCGATTTCATCCGCGAGCGGACCGCGGTAGAAGGACTCGCAGCGGCTCGCGGCCAGCTCCCGGAGGGTTTTCGCGTGATCGGGCAGCCGCCAAAGCTCCCCGGCCCCGGGGGCGCGGCCGTCCCTGGTAAAGACGCGGTACCACTCCTGAAACTCGGGGCGGCCGCGCAGCGGCGCATAGGTCTTTTCCGCGGCAATCCGCCACTGCTCGGCCACCGTCGGACTGACCGCAAAGCCATCCTCCGCGTAGGAGATCGCCGGGGCCAGCAGCTCCTCAAAGGGCAGTCTGCCGAAGCGGCGCGACAGCTCGGCCCACGCCCCGGGGATGCCCGGCACCGTCTGCGGGAAGAAGCCGGTAGACGGCATTTTTGCATATCCGGCGTCACGCACCGTCTGGGCATCGAGCAGGGCGGGACAGCATCCGGTCGAGTTGAGGGAGAAAAGTCCGTCTTTTGTCCAGACATGGGCGAAGGCATCCCCGCCAAGACCGTTGGAGCACGGCTCCACCACCGTCAGGCAGGCGGCGGCAGCGACTGCCGCGTCGACGGCGTTTCCGCCCTTCTTGAGGATGTCGAGGCCTGCCTGCGCCGCAAGCTGCTGCGAGGTTGCCACCATCCCCCGCCTCCCGAAGGTGACGCGGCGCTGCGAGGGATACGGATAGTCGTGGTACTGCATATGGTTTCCCCTTTCTCTCCTTATAAATCACCAGCCGCAGAGACGGCTCCGGCGCAGCGCACCGAAAATCCGCTCCTTTGTGCCGGGGTCCTTTCGTTCGAGCTGCCAGAGCAGCTCCTTCATTTCCTGCCGGGCGGTGGCGTGATCGTCCGGGCACCGGCTCTTGACCGCCGTCAGCCCGCTGCCGCGCACCGCCCGGCCGATTTCCCGCTCGGAGACAAGACAGAGAGGACGGATCAGAGTGATTCCCCGATCCTCCAGCACCGTCACCGGCGAAAAGCAGTCCAGCCGTCCCTCCCGCGTGAGGTTCATCAGGAAGGTCTCCACCGCGTCATCGCGGTGATGCCCGAGGGCGAGCCTGCCGCAGCCGAGCGCCTGCGCCGCGTTGAGCAGCGCGCCGCGCCGCATCCGGGAGCAAAGCGAGCAGGGGCTTTTCTCCTGCCGGGCGGAAAAAACAATCTCTCCGATCTGCGTTTTCCGCAGCTCGAACGGCACCTCCAGCGCCTTACAGAGGCCGCGCACCGGCTCCCAGTCTGCCGCGCCGCCGGGAAAACCCATCTCCAGCGAAAGGGCCGTCAAGGTAAAGCCTCCGGGCAGAATCCGCCGCAGCCGCGCGAGGGCGGCGAGCATCGCCAGCGAATCCTTGCCTCCGCTCACCGCAGCCGCCACATGGTCCCCCGGGGCGATCATGCCGTATTCCTGAATCGCCCGGCGGGCCTGACCCATCACCCGCTGCATTGCTCCATCCCTTTCCGAAGATGCTTTCCCTTATTATACACGCCCGCCAGCCGAAAGAAAAGCCCCCGCCTCAAAGCCTCTCCTCAATCTCCCGCATCGCGTCGCTCATCCGGATATCGAGCGCGCAGCAGATCCGGTAGAAGGTTTCGAGGGTGGGCTTTCTCTCTCCGCGCTCGATGGCGCTGAGGTGGGTCCTCCCGATGTCCGAGAGCCCGCTCAAAATCTCCTGGGATAACCCCTTTTGCCTGCGCAGCCGCGAGATTGCCTCGCCCACCACCCTTGCGTCGAGCGCCGGAGCAGACATGCCGCTACACCCTTTCCTCCCGGGTACAATGAGATGACAGCGTCCCACAGAGGCTTCGTTCGCTGATCACCGCTCGCCCTTCTTCTCTGGTATTCGAGACGGAAGCCGGCAAGTTTGTCCCCGCCGGCGTCGGCCCCGTTCACCTTTCTCCCCTAGTGTATGAGATGGAAGAAGGAATATTGAATACATATGTTGACATCATGAATACATATGTGATAATATTCTGGCAAAGCAACCAATCCTTCCCGGCTTTTTCGGAAGGAGAAAAGGGGGAGATCTGATGAGCCGATGCCTTGCGCTGCTTCTTGCGGCGCTGCTGCCTTTTTCCCCGGAAGCGGGCTTTGCGGATACCCTGTGGGCCGCGCCGCTGGCGGGGGACGCGTCCGAAGCCCTCGGAGGGTTTTACGCCTTCCTGCACGACGCGGGCGGATTGTCCCCGGTCGAGGTGTGCCTGTCTGGGGATGACTTTGGGCGGGGACCTCTGGTTTTGCTGCGCTCCGATGGCGGAGAGATTCGGTGCTTCACCCTGCGGCACCCAGATTCCGGCACGCCTGCGGCGCTTTCTCCCTGCCCGCTTCCGCCGCCCTGCCGCAGACCGAACTGGACCCGGGTGTCGAAACCGGAGCTTTTTCTATTTTTCCTGCTCCGCTCTGCCGGACTTTGACAAAGGGCTTGTTCCTGCCGCGCTTTTCCGATATAATAGGTTGTTAGCAAGCATCCCGGCCAAACACACCCGATCACAGAAAAGGCGGTATCAAAATCTTGATTACAGTAACCGATCTCGAGCTGCAATTCGGCGGCAGCAAGCTTTTTTCAAACGTCAACCTCAAATTTACCCCCGGCAACTGCTATGGGGTCATCGGCGCGAACGGCGCCGGCAAGTCAACCTTCCTGCGGCTGCTTTCGGGCGACCTTGAGAGCACGCGCGGCGAGGTCGTGATTCCGCCCGAGATGCGGATGTCGGTCCTCAAGCAGGACCATTTCCAGTATGACCGGTATCCGGTGATGGACACCGTCTTTATGGGAAACCCGCGCCTCTATGAGATCATGAAGGAAAAGGAGGCCCTCTACGCCAAGGAGGACTTCACCGAAGCGGACGGCGAGCACGCCGCCCTTCTCGAAGGGGAGTTCGCGGAACTCAACGGCTGGGAGGCGGAGACCGAGGCGGCGCAGATCCTTCAGGGCCTCGGAATCCCGGCCGAGCTGCATTACGCCGAGATGCACACCCTGCAGGGCGGCGAAAAGGTCAAGGTGCTGCTGGCGCAGGCGCTCTTCGGCCAGCCGGAAATCGTGCTGCTCGACGAGCCGACCAACCACCTCGACGTCGATTCGGTGGACTGGCTCGAGGATTTTCTCATTGATTTTCCCGGCACCGTCATCGTCGTTTCCCACGACCGGCATTTTCTCAACGCCGTCTGCACCCACATCGTTGACGTCGATTACGGCCAGATCAAGATGTATGTCGGCAACTACGACTTCTGGTATGAGTCCTCCCAGCTCATCCAGCGAATGCTCAAGGACCAGAACCGCAAGAACGAGGAAAAAATCAAGGAGCTGCAAAAGTTCATTGAACGCTTCTCGGCCAACAAATCGAAATCCAAGCAGGCCACCAGCCGCAAAAAGCTGATCGACAAATTGACCGTCGAGGAGATGCCCGCCTCCTCACGGCGCTATCCGTGGGTTGCTTTCAAGCCCGACCGCGAAATCGGCCGCGAGACGCTCGAGGTCGCGGATCTTTCCAAAACGGTGGACGGGGTGAAGGTGCTCAACCATATCAGCTTCCGGCTCAACCGCGAGGACAAGGTAGCCTTCCTCTGCGAAAACGACCAGGCCGCCACCGCCCTGTTCCAGATTCTCACCGAGGAGACGGAGCCCGACGGGGGCAGCTTTAAATGGGGGCTTTCAACCTCGCGCAGCTATTTCCCGAAGGATAACTCCGCCTTTTTCAACGATGTGGACCTTAATCTGGTCGAATGGCTGCGCCAGTATTCCTCCGACGATTCGGAAAGCTATCTGCGGGGCTTCCTCGGCCGGATGCTCTTCTCGGGCGAGGATGTCTACAAGCCGGTGAAGGTTCTGTCGGGCGGCGAGAAGGTCCGCTGCATGCTCTCGCGGATGATGCTCGCAGGCTCGAACGTGCTGCTGCTCGACCAGCCCACCAACCACCTCGACCTCGAATCGATCACTGCGGTCAACAACGGCCTGATTGATTTCAAAGGGGTCGTGCTCTTTGCGTCGCACGACCACCAGTTTATTCAGACGGTCGCCAACCGGATTATCGAGATCACCCCGGAGGGATGCATCGACCGGATGAGCACCTACGACGAATACCTTGAATGGAAAAAGCAGAATAAAAAATAAGCCCGCGGACACGGGCGGCAGGAGGGAACAACAATGGCAAAGCTGATGATTATGGGCGCGGGCGGCATGGGGACCGCCCTCGCGGTCGCTTTCTCGCAGATGGGACATCAGGTCTGGCTCTGGGGCTGGAGCGCCGAGGAAAATGCGGCGATCCGCGCCGCGCGGGAGAACGTCCCGCTGCTCAGGGGGGTTAAAATCCCCGAGGCGGTCGAGATTGTGGACACCGCCGAGGCGGCCGCCTGCTGCGACCTCGCCCTGATTGCCACCCCGACCATCGGGGTGCGGGGCGCGGCCAGAACGCTGCGCGGAGTGCTGCCCGCCGGCCGTCCGGTAGCCTGCACTTCCAAGGGCCTTGAGCCGAAAACCCTGCTGCCGCTGCACGAGGTGGCGGCGCAGGAGCTGCCCGGCCATCCCTTTGTCGCCCTTTCCGGCCCCTCTCATGCCGAGGAGCTTTCCCGGGGAATCCCGACGGTGCTCGCCGCCGCCAGCCACAGCCTCGCCGCCGCCCAGCAGGTGCAGGAGCTGACCGAGGGCACCCATATCCGCATCTACACCAACGACGACCTGATGGGGGTGGAGCTCGGCGGGGCGCTCAAAAATGTCATTGCCTTCGCCTCGGGGGTCATCGACGGGATGGGCTACGGCGACAATACCAAGGCGGCTCTGATGACCCGCGGCCTCACCGAAATTGCCCGGCTGGGGACCCGCATGGGCGCGCGGGCGGAAACCTTTGCCGGACTCGCCGGGGTTGGGGATCTCATCGTTACCTGCTGCTCGCAGCATTCCCGCAACCACCGCTGCGGCGTCTACGTCGGAGAGGGGCTCACCGTAAAAGAGGCGGTCGCTAAGGTCGGCATGACCGTCGAAGGGGTCACCGCCGCCCTCTGCGCCCATGAGCTGGCGGAAAAGCTGGGGGTCGAGATGCCGATCACCGAACAGATTTACCGCCTGATCGAAGGGGAGGTCACAGCCCGGCAGGCGGTCGCCGCTCTGCTGGGACGGCCGCAGCGCCACGAAAGTGAAACAAACTGGCTCGGCGAGATCAGATGAGGCCGAACACAAAACGACGCGCCCGGGATGCCGATACCGCATTTCCGGGCGCGCTTTTTGCATTTCAGCCGGAGCTTTGCATTTCAGCCGGAGCTTTGCATTTCAGCCGGAGCTTTGCATTTCAGCCGGAGCTTTGCATTTCAGCCGGAGCTTTGCATTTCA